>Ga0075434_100000409_pt1 | contig 31690 bp, 27 predicted proteins | sample RhiMethybrSRZTD3_FD_75298 | JGI IMG/M metagenome (GOLD analysis project Ga0075434, IMG submission 75298) | Populus rhizosphere microbial communities from Tennessee, USA - Rhizosphere MetaG P. TD hybrid SRZTD3 | ecosystem: Host-associated > Plants > Roots > Rhizosphere > Soil | place: USA...
CCATGTTCGATGCTGCTGCCGCCGGCGGCAATAGCGATGTTGTTCGCATGATCGCCGCGTGCGATCGAAAACAAACCGCCGATGGCGTTATGTACCGATAAGCCGAACGAAGTAGGAGATAAGGGAACGTTATTGGCGAGGTCCAGCAGTAGATCGATGGAGCGCGCGCTCTCGCCGTGGCGGGAGCAAAACACCGTCGGAACACCCGTCGCCCCGCCGAGGCAGCCGTACGCGGCCTCCAGGGCCATTTTGCCCAAAAAACCCGCACGCCGGCGCAGCATGGGCGGCATGGGAGCGACCGGCGGCTCCCCACCGCCTTGTATCGTACGCTCTCCGTTTGCCCAAGCCAGCCACGCCTCTTTCGTCTCGATGTTTGGGGCCCATGCAGCATCGGCTGCGATGGAAAAGCTAACTTCGCTTCGACCCACTCATTATTTCCTGTGGTCCAGAGTTACTAAGCCGCGACAGGGCGGTTTTATCATTGACAAACCCCAGGTCGCTGGCTTAAACGCACTTAATAGCCGAAGTTAAGGATGCGAGTCAAATGATAAAAAAGCGAGAGCTGGGAACAAAGGGGAAAATGAGGAAAACTTCGTCTTTTATTGCTCTAATGATTATCTTTTCCGGCTGCTCGGCACACTAGCATCAGTTAAAGAAAATACCGGCAGATCAATACGTTTACTATGTCGAGCCCGAGATTTTAACATTCCTCACCGTCTCCGCGCACCGCTGGTTTAAGCTTTATTCGGAAGCCCTTCGTTTTGCGTGTATCTTTTCGGTTGCTCCGGCCAGGCATTAACCGCCGTGCAAGACTTAGCTTTCGCCACCCCTAGGAGATAAATGTTCCTATCCAGCAGGGCGTTGCCTTCTTTTCCATCCGCGTTCTTTATATCGATGAAACCCGGCCACACGAAAAGAGCGAGAAGCAATTCCCTGCGATCATCGGAACGATTCTTCGCAATTTTGTTGTACGCGGCTTCCGTGTTGCCTTTGTATTCCGTCGCGATTTGTTCGCAGCTGAGCCCGCCGTCGCCGGATCGTTCCACTGCCAGGAGTTGAGGATCTCGCGCTGCCACGCATCCGGTCAGGATTACCAATCCTAAGATAAGACACAGCCTCATAGAATCCTCCCGTGTCAATTTTACGGCCCTAAAAATCTCATTATAGGATAATGGCTGTCAAGAGCATGGCGAGAACAATGGCCGCTACTCTGAGATGGATGGAAAGAACTCTGCTGGGATTCTGAGGGTATGGATTTGATTGGTGGAGCCGAAGGGAATCGAACCCTCGACCTCTTGAATGCCATTCAAGCGCTCTCCCAACTGAGCTACGGCCCCACGCGGAGAAAAAGGCTGGATAGCCTCAGGGTAAGAGAGCGCGAGAAAAAAGTCAAACCGCGGGTTGTCTGAGAAGCCTCAAATGGTAGGTTTTAATCATCTTACTTTTACGGGAGGAGTTTTACCTATGAGAATGCAACCGATGGTTACCTTGTTGCTGCTGCTTGTCGCAGCCACGGGGAGCGCCCAGACGACCACACAGACGACACCGAATACGACGCCGACAATGCCGAATACGACGAGCACTCAGAACCCGCCAACAACGCAGAATACGACCAAGCCTCAGAACAAGACAAATACGCAGACGCCCAAGAACCCAAAGGGCGCGGCCGCGGGCGGGCAGCGCTCCGATTTCGCGCTGTTCGACGGCACGAATCCCCAGACTCTCGAGTTCGGCGCGCAGTGCGGCGCAACGCTGGGCGGCAGCCAGGCCGTCGCGTTCACCTATCACGTCACCGTCTCGAACTGGAGCGACACGGTAAGAATTCTACGCGTGCTTTACGCCGACGGCGAGGAGATGGCGCGCTATCAGATTCCGCCGCACACATCGTTCAGTTTTTCCCAGGCGGCGGGCGGCACGGCGGGCGTAGATGATTTGATCAGGGTCTTCGGCGAGGGCGCCGCGCCGGTGGAGCTCGCCGGCTCGATGAGCGCGACTTTTCCGGCCGCGGCGAAGCCGCACCCGAGCATCGGCCAAGACTTCTGCGCGACCCTGACGACCCAGCCGACCTCGTAAAAAAACACTCAGCACGGTTTAGCGGCCCTCCGCCCCGCGCATCGTCGCGGGCTTGAGGGCCGCTTTTTTCTGCTGTAAAGCCAGTAGCTTACTGCCTCGCCAATTCTTCGGCCGATGCCGCGCTCCCACAGCGGGACCGGTAAACACCTGTATTAAAAGCCGGAAAGGACCCTATTGCCCTAAACAGCGGTGGGATATACCGTCGGCTGAAAGGAGGATGTTGTGTCTTGATGGAAAGAAAAATAGGAGGGGTTTCATGAAAGCATCAATCGCTTTGTTTTCTCTTTTGCTGACCTTCGCCTTCACAGCACAGTCGCACGCCGCGCCCGCCGCGGGCGGCGAGCGCTCCGACTTCGCGCTGTTCGACGGCACGAATCCAATTGATGTCGAGTTCGGCGCGCAGTGCGGCGCCAAGCTCGGAAATTCCGGTCAGGCCGTCGCCTTCACCTACTACGTCACCGTGTCCAACTGGAGCACTGTAACCAAAGTTCTGCGCGTGCTCTACGCCGACGGCCAGGAGATGGCGCGCTATCAGATTCCTGCGGGCACGTCTTTCGCCTTCTCACAGGCGGCGGGCGGCACGGCGGGAGTGGACGATTGGATCAGGGTCTTCGGCGAAGGGACGGCACCGGTGGAACTGGCCGGCTCGATGAGCGCCAAGTTTCCTGCGGCGGCGAAGCCGCACCCGAGCGTGGGCACGAGCTTCTGCACGACAATGACGACCCGGCCGTAATTCTCATTTCGTAATCGAGAGTCCTCTGTCCCGTCGACGGTTGGATGGGACGGAGGATTTTTTTATTCCCCGCATCGTTACCTCCCGCTCTTCACCATCTCTTCGGCGTGGCGCACCGCCTGGTCGGTCACCTTGACGCCGGCGAGCATGCGCGCGACCTCGGCGACGCGCTCGCGCTCGCCGAGGCGCTTGACGCGCGTGAACGTGCGCCCGCGGGCGACCTCTTTCTCGACCGCGAAATGGCCGTCGGCGAGCGCGGCGATCTGCGGCAGGTGGGTGACGCAGATCACCTGATGCGCGGCGGCGACTTTTTTTAATTTTTGCCCGACGATCTCCGCCACGCGCCCGCCGATGCCGGCGTCGACTTCGTCGAAGAGCAGCGTCGGAATCTCGCCGCGCGCGAGCGCGAGCGACTTGATCGCCAGCATGAGGCGCGAGAGCTCGCCGCCGGAGGCGATGCGGGCGAGCGGCTTCACCGGCTCGCCGGGATTGGGCGAGAAATAAAATTCGATCTGGTCGACGCCGCGCTCGGTCAATTTTTTTCCGGCCGCGGCGAACGGCGGCTCGTCGGGAGCCTCGGCGGCCGGCGCGAAGCGCGCCTCGAAGCTCGTCCCCGCCATGCCGAGCGCGGAAAGCTCCTTCTCCATATCTTTCTTGAAGCGACTCGCGGCCTTGCGGCGCTCGCGCGAGAGCGCCTCCGCCACATCCCAGGCCGAGCGGCGCGCCGCATCCACGGCGCGCTCGAGCGCGGGGATTTCTTCCGATCCGCGCTCCAATCCCTCCAGTTGCACGGCGATCTCTTCGCCGCGGCGGATGATCTCTTCGATCGAGCCGGAATATTTGCGCTTGAGCCGGCCGATCTCGGCGAGGCGCGCTTCGAGCTCGTCCTGCGCCGCGGGGTCGAATCTGACATGGCCGGTGTGGCGTCGCAGCAAAGCGGCGGCCTCCTGCAGCTGCGCGAGCGCGCCGTCGAGAAGCTCGACCGCCGGGCTTAAGCCGCCGTCGATGCGCGCGAGCTCTTTTAATCGCGCGACGTAGCGGCCGAGCCGGCCGGCGATTGCCTCGTCGCTCTCGTAGAGCAGTTCCTCGCCTTCCTTGCAGCCCTGGTAGAGCTTCTCGGCGTGCATGAGAATATTTCTCTGCTCCTTGAGCTTGTCCTCTTCGCCTGGCTCTAAAACCGCGCGCGCGATCTCTTCGGCCTGCGCCCGGAGCCACTCCTCCTCGCGCCTGGTTTTCTCGATCAGCTCGCGGGCGAGGGTCAGATCGCTCCACGCCGCCGAGAGCGCCGCATGCCTGCGGCCGGCTTCCGCAGCCTTGTCCTCCAGGCCGGCATAACTGTCGAGCAATTCGAGATGGCTTTCCGGCTTGAGCAGCGACTGATGCTCATGCTGGCCGTAGATGTGAATCAGCCCCGGGCCGATGTCGGATAGAACGGCGAGCGGGCAGAGGCCGCCGTTCAAATAGACCCGGTTCTTTCCTGCGCGGCTCACGACGCGCTTGACGACGAGCTCGTCGTCGATGTCGTGCCCGGCTTCCTTGAGCTTTTCCGCGAGCGACGGTGGAAAAGACTCGAACAGCGCCTCGACGCTCGCCTCGTCCTCACCGTGGCGAATGAGATCGGCCGAGGCACGCGCACCCGCGGCGATGCCGAGCGCGCCGAGCACGATCGTCTTCCCAGCGCCGGTCTCGCCGGTGAGTGCGACGAGCCCGGGCCCGAGCTCGAGCGCTGCCTCATCGATCACCGCGAAGTTTTTGATCCTGAGCTCGCGCAGCACGGCAGATCGAGCTTAGCGCTCGCCCCACTTCAGCTTGTCGCGCAGGATCTCGAAATAGCCGCGCGTCGGCATTCGAATGAGCGAGACCGGCACGCCGTAGTCGCTCACCTCGATGACGTCGCCGTCCTGGAGCTGCATCCCCTGCTGGCCGTCGGGGCTCAGGAAGACCGTGTCCCCGGCGGAGCGAAGCGTGACGCGGATCGTCGATTTGCTCGAAACGACGATCGGGCGGTGCGTGAGGGTGTGCGGGCAGATGGGGCAGAGCAGGATCGCGCCGAGCGAGGGATAGAGAATCGGCCCTCCGGCCGCCAGCGAGTAGGCAGTCGAGCCGGTCGGGGTCGAAATGATGAGCCCGTCGGCGCGATAGGTGCAGAGATATTCGCCGCCGACGTGAGTTTCGAGATCGATGATCCGCGAGCGGGCGCCTTTGGTGATCACCCCGTCGTTCAGCACGCGGAATCTTTTCGGCTTGGCGCGCTTGCGGAAAAGACGGACGGCAAGCGTCATGCGCTTCTCGACAGTAAAATGGCCGTCGAGCGTCTCTTCCAGCACGGTCTCGAGCTCGTCGACGGCGACTTCGGTGATGAAGCCGAGGCCGCCCAGGTTGACGCCGAGGATCGGCACCTTGGGCCGTTCGACCAGCCGCGCGACGCTAAGCAGCGTGCCGTCGCCGCCGAGCACGACGATGAGGTCGGCCCTTTTCGCCATCTCCTCCTTGCTGCATGCGCGCGCGCCGTTTTTATAGAGGCCTGTCTCGACCAGCACGCGGCGCTTTTTTTCCTTGAGCCACGGCACAAGCCAGCGCACCATTTCGGCGGCTTTGGGCTCTTCGTATTTGGCGACCAGACCGACGACGCGAATCAATGACGGGAACCTCGTCCCGACATTATCACAGCGCAGAAAATAAAGTCTATGAGGATGAAAGACGGCGGGATGGGGCCGCGCGCTGTAAACAATAGAATGTCACCCCCGCGCAAGCGGGGTCCAGGAAAAAAGGCCTGGATTCCCGCTTGCGCGGGAATGACCCAAGAGGGCATTGGTTCTACTGCATAGAAGGCGGCCTTTTCGATAATGCGATGAACAAAACCGCAGCCGATGCCGACCGACATTCCTACGCCGCCGATTGCGGCGACTTGAGCGCGAAATAGATCTTCTCCGCCGTCAGCGGCAGGTCGAAAATCCGCACGCCGGCGGCGGCGGCGAGCGCGTTGGCGACGGCGCCGGCCGTGGCGATGATGCCGTTCTCGCCGATCTGCTTGGCGGCGAACGGCCCCGGGCCGGTCGGGTCTTCGATCAGCACGGTCTCGAGCGGCGGGATGTCGGCGATTCCCGGGATACGGTAGTCGCCGAAATTCGCGGTAAGCACCTTGCCGTTCTCCGTCACGACCTCCTCCATGACCGCATAGCCGAGGCCTTGAACCAGACCGCCTTCGATCTGGCCTTGATGCGTGAGCGGGTTGATCACCGTGCCGACATCATGCGCGGTGACCATTTTTTTCACCCGCATGCGGCCGGTTTCGCGGTCGACTTCGACCTCGGCGATCTGGACGACGAACGCCGCAACCGGGGAGCGGCCCTTTACTTCGTAGCTCTTGCGAATGCGGAGCGCGCCGTCGCCGCCCGCGGCGCGGCGGCAGACGTCGGCGAAGCTCAAGGATCCTTTTTTCCCGTTGGAAAATTTGCCGCGCGCGAGCTTCACCTCGGCCGACTGACAGCCGAGCATCGACGCCGCGGTCTCGCCGAGCTTTTCCCGCAGCGCCTCGGCCGCCATCAATACGGCATGGCCGCTCATGTTAGTGATCTTGCTGCCGCCGGGCGCGGCGTCGTTCTCGAAAGTCTCGGTGTCGCCGATCTCGGCGCCGATGTCGGCGGCGCGGATCGTCAGCACCTCGGCGGCGATCTGCGCGAGCAGCGTGTGCGTGCCCGTGCCGATGTCCGGCACGGCGGTAAGAATCTTGACCTTTCCGTCCGGCGCGGCCGTGAGTTCCGCGTTGGCGAGCCCCGAGCCGCCCACGTGGCGGAAGGAGACGCCGATGCCGAGGCCGGTGCCGTCGGCGCGGCGCTTGCCCCAGCCGACTTTCTTCGCAGCCGCCAGCAGCGTCTCGCGGCAGCGCACCTTGTCCACGGCTCTCCCGCCGGGCAGCTTGTCGCCGTCGCGAATGAGATTCCTCAGGCGAAAATCGAGCGCGTCCAGGCCGAGCGCCTTGGCGAGCAGATCGGTGTGCGACTCGGCCGCGAAAACCGTCTGCGGCTGCCCCGGCGCGCGGTAGTAACCGCACGGCACGCCGTTCGTATACACACCGTACGATCGAATTGCATAGTTGGGAATCCGGTAGACCCCGGTCGCGTGCGTGCCGCCGCCCAGGTTCGGCACCTCGCCGGGCTTGAACGAGGCGTAGGCCCCGCTGTTGAAGATCACGTCCGCCGTGCGCGCGAGGATCGTGCCGTCTTTTTTGACGCCGCTCTTGATGCGGATCACCGAGGCGTGGCGCGGATCGCCCGCGGTCAGCTCCTCGTGATAGGTCATCACCATCTTCACCGGCCGCTCGGCCGCCTTGGCGAGCTCGTAACAGATCGGGATGTCCATCAGCGCGCCCTTGCCGCCGAAATCGCCGCCGACGGCGACGACGTGGACGCGGACGCGCTCTTTGGGAATCTCGAGCTGGCGCGAGAGATGCGACTTCACTCGAAACGGCGCCTTGCACGACGCCCAGATGTCGACGGCGCCGGCGCCGTTCACGGCGACGACGACGGAATGCGGCTCGATGTACGCTTGATGCGCGAGGCCCGTCGTAAAAGTATGCTCGAGCACGAGGTCGGCCTCTTTGAAGCCGGCCTCGACGTCGCCGGCGGTCCAGTTCTGAATCGCGAAGACGTTCGGCAGCGTCTCCGGCGGCGCGTGAAATCCTTTATAAGAGGGCAGCTCCTCGTGCACGAGCGGCGCGCCCTGCGCCATCGCCTTTACCGGGTCGAAGATGCCGGGCAGCTCTTCGTAATTCACCTCGATCAGCGCGAGCGCCTCGTCGGCGGCCTCCAGGCTCTCGGCCGCCACGGCGGCGACCTTCTCGCCAATGAAGCGGACCTTCCCCTGCGCCAGCACCGGCGTGTCCTGCAGGCTCAAGCCGACGCGGTGCGGCGGCAGATCGGCGCCGGTCAGCACGGCGAAGACGCCTTTGACTTTTTTCGCCTTGTCCGCGTTAACGCCAAGGATGCGCGCGTGCGCGTAAGGGCTACGGAGGCAGCGCCCCCAGAGCATGCCGGGAAGATGCACGTCGGCGGTGTAAACCGTCCTGCCGCCGACTTTCTCCGCCCCTTCGATCCGCGGCGCGGGCGCGCCGACCACATTGAGTTTCATTTCTCTTCCTTTCGTCACAGCTGCTGTAGTTTCGGGTTTCGCATTTCGAGAAAGACCGCGCCGCTCCCTCTTACTCGAAACTCGGAACTAGAAACTCGAAACTATTTTTAAACAACCCATTCCCTCAGCCGCGAGCTGGCGTAGTCGACCATCATCACGAGCACGATCAAAACGACGACGATCGCCGCCGCCTCCTGATACTGAAAGGTGCGGAAGCTCGTATTCATGAGATATCCGATGCCGCCCGCGCCGATCAAGCCGAGCACCGAGGCCGAGCGTATGTTGGTTTCGAAGCGATACAGCGTGAACGAGATCAGGTCCGGCAGGATCTGCGGCACCACCGCGAACGCCAGCACCTGCGCGTAGCCCGCGCCGGTCGCGCGGATCGCCTCGACGACGCCCTCGTCGATGTTCTCGACCGATTCGGAAAGGAGCTTGCCCAAGACCGTCGCGGTATGGATAAACAGCGCGAGCGTTCCGGCGAACGCGCCGAGGCCGACCGCGGCGACGAAGAGGAGCCCGAGCGCCAGGTCGGGAATCGTGCGGATGAAATTGAGCATGCCGCGCACGGTGGAATAGACGAGGGGATGCGGCGTGGTATTGCGCGCGGCGAGAAACGCCAGCGGAAACGCGACGACGAGCGCGAGGAACGTGCCGGCGAGCGCCATCTGGATCGTCTCCAGCGTCGCGCCCACGATCGTCTGCGGAAAGGTCGCCTCCCACCAGCGGCGCTTGATGCGCTGCTCCTCGGGGGCGAGCGGGAGCGGGAGCAATAATTTCGAGAGCGAGAACCCTTCGGGAAGAAAATAGCTGTGAATGTCGGTCACCTTGGAAAAGTCCGGCGGCAGCATGCGCCGGACGGTATCGAAGATCTGCGGTATGCCACGCACCAGCTCGCCGGGTCTTATCCTCGCCCCCTGAAACGACCACACGAGGAGCAACAGCAGGACCGCGAGCCACAGAAAAAACCGCGGGCCGCGCCGCGGTTCCGGCGGCGCTTCAGAAAAAATATCGGTTTCGCCGCGAGCGGCGGACTGTGCCACAAAACCTCCAGGATTCAATGACGAGCGCCGAACGACTCTCGCCTAGCGCTTCTCTTCCTGTATTCTTCCGTCTGTTCTCGCGTCGACGGGGCCGCTTTCCAAGGCTTTCGTGAAGAGATCGCGCAGCATCGTCTGATGCTCGATTCGCTCGCGCGCCTGCGGAAACATCGAGAAGCCGTCGCCCCCCTGAGCGATAAAACTATTGACGGCGACGCTGTACTCGCGCTCGGGCCGCAGCGGGGCGCCGCCGACGCGAACGTCTTTGACGCGGGCGCCGGCCGGCGCCGCCGGATCGAACCTGAAGGTGATCCCGGCGACTTGCAGAAAGCGCCCGGCGGCGGGAATCCGGCTCACGCTGTTTTCCAGCGCCCGCCGCAGCTCGGCGCCCGTCAGCTTGACCGTGACGATCGGGTCGTTGTACGGCAGCATCCGCATCACCTGCTTGAGCGTCACCGCGCCGGCCGGAATCGTGCCGCGGATCGCGCCGCCGTTGACGAACGCGACGTCCGCCCCGGTCTGCTTCCGCGCGAGGTCGGCGAGCAAGTCGCCGAAGTTCGTCTCGCGCGCGCGCACCACCTGGAGCTCGCCGTTCAAATCGACCAGCGTTCGCCCCACGACGCGGTTTGTCTCGCTTTCGAGCCGCCGCACGTAATCCGCGACTAGCGCCGCGACTTTGGGATCTTCCGGCAGAGCCGCGTCGATCGAAATGTTCACCGCCTCGGCAGCGCGGATGCCGTGATCGATCGTGAGGTCGAGGCGGCCGAGCGTGCGCGCCTGCTGATGGCTCTTGACGAAAATCGGCCCGGGCGCCGGCGCTGCGCGTCCGTGAATCGGATTCTTTTGACCGCGCGCGATGAAGCCGTCGAAGCCGGGCGTGTGGCCGCCGACGATGACGTCGATCCCCTCGACCGCGTGGGCGAGCGCGAGGTCTTCCTCGGTCTCCTCGTGCGTCACCGCAACGATCAGATCGACGCGCGCTTTGAGCGCGGCGACGGCGGCCCGCGCCGCCGCGACCGGCTCGCTGGCTTCGAGCTCCTTGACCACGCCGGCCTCGAAGAAATCGGGAAAGGTCTTGCCGCCGAGCAGCCCGATGACGCCGACGCGAAGCCCGCCGACCGTTTTGATCGCGAAAGGCTCGCAGATGCCCGCCTGCTTGGGCTTCAAGTTCGTACACAGAAACGGGAAGCGCGCCTGGGCCTTCAGCTCGCGCAGATGTTTGAGGCCGAAATCGAAATCGTGGTTGCCGAGCGTTTGCGCGTCGTAGCCCATGAGGCTCATCGCCGCGATGTCCGGCGCGCCGCGAAAAACCGAGGACATCGCGGTGCCGACCACGAGATCGCCGCTATCGACCAAAAGCACGTTCTTCACTTCTTTTCTTATTTTCTCGATCAGCGCGGCGCGGCGCGCAACGCCGCCGAGGCCCTGGTAAGGACCGTCTTCGATCGGCTGCAGCGTCCCGTGATGCTCGCTCGTGTGCAGGATCGTGAGCTCTTCGGCGTGGCCGTTCGCGGCTAAAAGCAGCGCGCAAAAAAGCGCGATCGGCAGGCGCAACTTCATGGCTTCTCGAAGGAAAATGCATACTCCAACGAGCCGGCAATGTCCATCCATCGGTCGTTGACACAAATCTTGCTCCTGGGCTACTGTCGGTATTATTCCGATGAAAAACATCGCCTCATTGCTCACCGCAGCGCTGTTGCTGCTCGCGGTGCGCGTGGGCGTCGCCGCTCAAGCGCCGCGCCCCTGGAAGATCGCCATTCTCATCGCGCAGGCCGGGCCGTCGGAGGACCAGACGACCCGCGGCCTCCGCGACGGGCTGAAAGAGCTCGGCTACGTCGAGCGCAAGAACGTGGTCATCGAGATCGACGACATGAAGGGCAAAACCGGAGCACTCGAAGCCGCCGCCGTCGAGCTCGCGCGCAAAAAAGTCGATCTCATCTTCACCAGCGGCACGCGCGCGACGCGCGCCGTGATGGCGGCCACGCAAACGATCCCGATCGTCTTCCGCCACCCGGCCGATCCGGTCACGATGGGATTCGTCAAATCGCTGGAGCGGCCCGGCGGCAACGTCACCGGAGTCTCGGCTTTTTCCGGCAGCACGGTGCAAAAGCGCTTCGAGATTCTGAAGGAGTTCGCGCCGCGCGTGCGCCGCGCGCAGATCTTCTACGATTCCAACAACCCCTTCGCCCGCGAGAACGTCGCCGCCGCGAAGAAAGCCGGCGAGGCCTACGGCATCGAAGTGGTCGACCACTCGATCAAGACGCCCGACGAGCTGAAGACGGCGCTCGGCGCGCTCGAAAAAACCGACGAGGAGGCGATCTTCGAAGTCTCCGACGATCTCGTCGAGAGCCAGGCCGAGCTCCTCTTCGATGCCGCGCGGCAAAACGGGATGCCGTCGATCTTCGAAGGCGCCGATTGGGCGGTCAAGGGCAGCCTGTTGAGCTACGGCGCGAATTATTACCAGATGGGGCGGCAGGCGGCGCGCCTGATCAATCGGATCTTCCGCGGCGAGAAACCCAGCAACATCCCGGCGGAGCGCGCGAATAAATACGATCTCATGGTGAATCTCCGCATGGCCAGGGCGATCGGCCTTGAGATTCCGCCCGCGACTTTGAAGAAAGCCGACAAGGTGATCCGCTAGCCATGGCCGATCTCGCCGATACCATACAAAAAATTTCCATTTTCTCCTCGCTCACCCGCGAGGACGTCGCCAAGGTTTTGGGCAAGCTCGAAGAGCTCTCCTATTCCGCCGGCACGACGATTATAAAGCAGGGCGATAAGGGCGATGCGTTTTACATCATCCACGCCGGGGCCGTGGAGGTGGTGCTCGAAGGCGCAGGCGAGAGGTCGCAGACGCTCGCAGTGCTGGGCCCGCAGGAAGCGTTCGGCGAGATGGCGCTTTTCTCCGGCGATCCGCGCTCGGCGACGATCGTCGCGGTTAAGGATACGACGGTGTGGCGTCTGTCGCGCGACGCCTGGACCGATTTGATCGAAAAGCACCCGGCGTGGCCGCTGCATTTCTGCGCCGTCTTGAGCAAGCGGCTCTCCCACGTCGAGCACGCTTATTCCACCGGCCGCGACGCGTTCAATTCACTCGCCGAGGAGTTCTACGACGCGCGCCCCCCGGAAGAGCAGAGGTTTTTCCGGCACGCCGCGCTGCTCGATGCGATCGATCCCGAGACCATGGAATTTCTCCTCGACATGGAAGGATCGAAAAGCTTTCTGGCCCACGTCGAGGTGTCCCACGCGCCTTTGATTCACTCGGAGAACGGTGGCCGGCGCAAGCTGCACGCGTTCTTCCGCGATCTCCTGATCGAAAAACTGGTCGCTCAAGAAGGCGAGCCGGCCAAGTGCGAGATCCATTCCCAAATCGCGGCGCGTTTCGAGATATTGAAGGACTGGGCCGCGGCGCTCCACCACCGCGTCGCGGCGGAGGAATGGGCCGCGGCCGCGAATACGATCGCGGCGCACAAAGAAGATCTGCTGGACAGTTCGGCGCCGCTGCTCAAGCAGGCGCTGGAAAAAATGCCGCCGGATATTTTTTACCGCGATTCCCGGCTGGTCCATATCAAGGCCGAGACGCTCGCCCGATTGGGCGATTTCCCCGCCGCGGTGCGCACCTATAAAGAGGTCCTCTCGCAGCGGAGCGTCAGCGCCGGCGCGACCGCCGTCGCGCGCTATCAGCACATGGCGAACGCCTTCATGGATAAGAAAGACTACCCGCAGGCGCTCAACTACCTGCGCGGCGCGCTCAACCTGCTGGAAAGAGGCGATGTCTCGCTGCCGGGAGACATGCGGGAGGTGCTGCACGACCTGCCGAAGTTCCAGCCCATCGTCGTCGCCCCCCAGGCTTCCGGCGACCGGTCGGGCTGGACGCGCGTCTACGCGTCGCTCGCGAAGCTCTACCGGCAGCCGACTTTGGGCCGTTGGGTGGGCGGCGTTCTCGGCGTCGCCGCCTGGGCGTATCTCTGGTTCGCGCAGCCCGATATCGGCCTCGACCCGGAGGCAACCAAAGTGGCCGCTTTGCTCGCCTTGACGCTCATCTTCTGGGCGTTCTGGGTTTTTCCCGATTACGGCGTCGCGCTGATTTTCGTCCTGGGCCTGATCCTTACCGGACTGAGCTCGCCGGAGGAGGCGCTCGGCGGCTTCGCGAGCACGACCTGGTTCATGACGCTCGGCGTGCTCGGCTTGGGCGCGGCGATCACGAGCTCGGGCCTGTTCTATCGCCTGTCGCTCGGCCTCGTGCGCTTCTTTCCGCTGACCTACTACTGGCAGATCTGCGCGCTCGGCTTCATGGGCGTCGTTATCACCGCCCTCATCCCGCAGCAGACCGCGCGCACGGCGATCAGCAGCCAGATGCTGCTCAATCTATCCGAGAGCCTTGGCTACAAGACGCCGTCGAGGGCCTCGACCGGCCTGTTCGCCGCGACGTTTCTCGGCCTCGGCCAGCTGGGGTTTTTATATCTCACCGGCTCGACCTCGAACCTGCTCGCCTGGGGCCTTCTGCCCAAGGACGTGCGCGCCCAGTTCACCTGGGGCTACTGGTTTCTCGCCGCGCTGCCGCCGACGCTGGTCGTCATTGCGATCGTCGTTGTGGCGATCATCTTTCTCTATCGCCCGGAGTCCAAGTCGCAGATCTCTTATAAGATGGTCGAGAATCAGCTCGAGATTCTCGGCCCGGTGTCGGGGCACGAATGGATCACGCTTGCGATGCTCGTCTTCATGGTCGGCGGCTGGCTCACTTTCTCGTACCACAAGATCGACAGCGCCTGGATCTCGCTGATCGGGCTCACCGTGCTGATCAACACGGGCGTGCTCGGCTGGGGCATGGTGAAAAAGGGGATCGACTGGGAGATGCTCATCTATCTCGGCGCGACGCTGAGTATCCCGGCCGTGCTCACGAAGGCGAAGATCGACCAGTGGCTCGTCGGCTTCATCTCGCCCGTCATCATGCCGTACGTCGACCGGCCCGCGATCGCTTTTATCATGATCGCAGTGTTCATCTATGCGCTGAAGCTCGTTTTCACGAGCGGCCTCGCGGTCGTGACGCTCTCGATCGTGCTGATCCCGCTAGCGGTCGAGATGCAGATCAGCCCCTGGATCATCATCATGCTGATCCTCATCGCGACGGAAGTGTGGTTCTTTCCCTTCCAGGTCGACTGGCACACGCTCGCCAGTGCGACGACCGAGGGCAAGGGATTTTCCTACCGCCTCATGTCGCGCATCAATCCGATCTACGCGCTCGCCTACCTGCTCGCGCTGATCGCGGCGATCCCCTACTGGAGATATTTGGGGTTGATCGGCTGAGAAAGGCCGCATTTTTTATTCTTCAGCTCTGCGTGCGTTGATAAACATCTTCAACGACGGAATCGGTCAGCTGCTTTACGGGTCCGTCGAAGAAGATCCGTCCCTGCTTGAGGCCGATGACGCGGTCGGCGTACTCGCGCGTGAGATCGAGCGTGTGGAGGCTCACGAGCGCTGTGATGCCGTCCTCGCGGCAGACGCGCTTTAAAATGTCGAGCACGACGCGCGAGAGCTTGGGATCGAGGCTCGAGACCGGCTCGTCGGCGAGAATCAGCGCCGGACTCTGCATCAAGGTGCGCGCGATCGCCACGCGCTGCTGCTCGCCGCCGGATAGCTGGTCGGCGCGCTTGTACGCGTGGGCGAGGAGCCCGACGCGCTTGAGATTGGCGAGCGCGCGCCGGCGCTCCTCGCGGGGGAAGAGCCGGAGACAGCTTTTCACGCTGGATTGATAGCCGAGCCCGCCGGAGAGCACGTTTTCGATCACGCTCAGGCGCTTGACGATGTTGTAGTGCTGGAAGATCATGCCGACTTTGCGCCTGAGCAGCCGCGTCTCGGCGCGGCCGAGAGCCAAGACGTCGATCTTCGCGCCGTCCGCGCCGGCCGCGAAGATCGATCGCGGCATGTAGATCGCCCCCGCCGTCGGCTCGACGAGGCGATTGACGCAGCGGAGCAGCGTCGATTTCCCCGAGCCCGACAGGCCGATAACCCCGACGAACTCCCCCTGCTCGACCGTCAGATCGATTCCGGAGAGCACCGGCGTCGAGCCGTAGCTCTTCGTCAGGTTGCGGATCTCGAGAATGGGCATGGGTGTTGGAGTAGTGGAGTACTGGAGCATTGGAATTCAAACCATCACTCCAATACTCCAATCATATTATTTCTTCTTCAGCGCTTCTTTGAGGTTAATCCCGGCGCTTTTGAACGCCGCCCTCACGGAATCGTAGTCCTGATCGCTCGCGGGCACGAAACCGTCGATCTGGTACAAGTCGCGCAGCATCTTCTGTCCCACCGGGTCGCGCCCGAGCGCGAGGAACGTGTCGGTGATCTTCTGCGCGACCGCGGGATCGAGATCGGCGCGATAGACGAGGTTGTCGGCCGGGATCGGCTCGGAATAGGCGATCGCGCGGATCTGCTTCTGCTCCTCGGGATTTTTCAGATACTGCATCCAGGCGGCGTCCTTGCCGTCGGTGAAGTTGGCGAACGTCGCGCCGGCGTCGACCTTGCGGTTGAGCACCGCGAGGACCGTGGCGTCGTGGCCGCCGGAGTAGATGACGTGGCTGAAGTCCTTGCCCGGATCGATGCCGTTCTCCAGGAACATTTTTCGCGGGATGATGTGGCCGGTGGTCGAAAGCGGATCGCCGAAGGCGAAGGTTTTGTTCTTCAAATCCTTCAGCGTCCGAATGCCGCTGTCGGCGCGCGTGATAATCGCGGCGTAATAGGCGGCCGAGCCCTTGCGGTGCGACTTGAGCGCGACCTGGATATTCGCCTCGTTTTTCGCGAGCACGTACGAGGCGGGGCTCAGGAAGGCGATGTCGAGTTTTTTCGCGCGCAGCGCCTCGACCACGCCGGTGTAGTCGGTCGCGACGAAGGGCTCGACCTCCATGTCGAGCTCTTTGCGCAGGATCTCGACGATCGGCTGCGCATTTTGCGCCACCTGCTGGACGTTTTCGGAAGGGACGAAGCCGACGCGAAGGACCGGCTTCGAGGATCTCGCGCCGCAGGCCGGAAGCAATGAAGCAGCGAGAATGAAGACTGCTAAAAACGAGCGCCGGCGAGCCATTGCAGCCATAGATACTCGATGCGTTCTGAGCGTGCAACCGCGCGTGTTGTTTTCGCGCCGATAGGGTTTAAAGAAGTAGTATGTGGAAGCGCATTCTACTCGCCTGCGCGCTCGTCATAAGCGCCGGCTGCGGCGGCATCCGCGATCTCAAGACCAAGCAGCTCGAAAGCGCGGCGCCTTCGGCGCCCGTGCGATTTTTTTACGAGACTCAGGGCGGCAAGGCCGAGGCGTTTCTTGTCCGCCCGGAGGGCCGCGGCCCGTTCCCGCTCATCGTTCTCCTGCACGGCCATAGCCGCAATGGCTCGGGCGCCGAAGTCCTGATGCCGGTCGCCGAGCTCTTCGCTAAGAATCTGTGTTACGCGCCGCTCGCAGTTTCACTGCCGGGCTACGGCGGCACGGCCGTCGCGAACGTCGCCGACCGTGAAGTCGTGGCCCACGTTTTGGCCGACGGCGTCGCCGACACCGAAAAACTTTCCTGGATCGATCCCAAGCGCCTCATGCTCTACGGCTTTTCGCGCGGCGCCGTCTTCGGCGCCTCTTCCGTGGCGCGGCTGCCGCAGTTGCGCGCGCTGGTGCTCCATTCGGGCGCGTACGATCTCGGCCGGCTCTATAACGACACCTCGGCGGCGTGGGTGCGCCAGGTGTTGAATCCCAGCGGCGCAACCGAACCCAAGCTCTTCAATGTCCTTCCGGAAGTGGAAAAATGGCGCGCGCCGACGCTTGTGCTCCACGGCGCCAAAGACGCGCTGCTGCCGGTCAATCAGGCGGAGATGCTCGATCAGCGACTCGCGGCCGCCAAGGTGCCGCACCGGACGGTGATCTTTCCCGACGCGGGGCACCGCCTGCCGCTCGACGGCGTCGCCAAGGCGGTTTTCTCGTTTTTGCAGCAATACGTCGGGAGCGCCTGCGGCCCTACCGATCGCTGATCTCTTTGAGGAGCTTCTCCGCCTCTTTTTTGTGATTGGGATCGTCGGAGAACTGGATCGGCTGTGCGAGCGAGGTTTTCAGCGAGGCGCGCGCGAGATCGTATTTACCGAGCGCGATGTAAGTTTTGGCAAGCTCGAGATGAACAGAAACGAGGTTGGGGTTGAGCGTGATCGCCTTTTTGAACAGGTCGACGGAGGTATTCAAATCTCCTTTGGGGACCGAGCGCCACAGGAAAGTGGAGGCGAGCACCCGGCTCGTATGGCCTACCTCCGCCATCTTCCTATGCCAGATGCCTAAAAGGTGATAAGCGAACCCGTTCTGGGGGTCCGCCGCGAGCGCCTTTTCCGCTTCCGCGCGGATCTCCGCCGAGAGATCGATCTGTTTCGACACCGGCGATTGCGAGGCGATTTTTCCGAGCGAGGCGGCGACATAGAAATGACCCCACGTGCTCTGCGGGTCGATCTTCATCGCCTTGCGGGCGTATTCTTCCGCCGCGCGATATTCTTTGAGCTTCCTTTCGCGTGCGTCGAGCTCGCCCTCCAAGATCAGATCGCCCAGGTCGACATGGCCCCGTGATGACTTCGCCAGCGCCTCGAAATTATCCGGGTCGAGCTGGAGAACGCGGTTGAGCGTCTGGAGAGCCTCGTGGGTCTTGAAGGCGGCGTAGAGCGAATCCGCCTGCTGGAGCAGATTCGAGACCTCGGAGCCGTCGTTGACGCAGTGCGGACAGCCGACGCGCCCGATCGAGTGCTGCGCCGCGGGCGAACTCGCCGCAAATAGAATCGAAGCAACAAAAATGGCGAGTGAAATGCGCATCGTCAACGTATGGGGCATGTCTTTCCGCTCGAGTCTATCGCCACATAAACCACTTCCGCCTCGGTCACGCGGACGAAGTTGCCGGGGTCTTCATAGCGATCCGCCTCGACTTCGACGCGAATCGTCAGCGAGGTCCTGCCCTCTTTCACCACCGCCGTATAAAAACTTACCACATCGCCGACGTAAACTGGAGCGATAAAGCCGACTTCATGCATGGCGCGGGTGACGAAATTTCGCTCCGCGTATTCGCGGGCGGCGATAGCGCCGGCCAAATCGATATGGCTCAAGATGATGCCCCCGAAGATCGTGCCGCGCGCATTGGTGTCTTTGGGCAGCATGGTGACCTTAAGCGCCAGACGTCTGTCTACCATGCCCCTCTCCTCGCGGGCTCTTCGACTCGCCACAGTAAAGCCAATCCGGCGATAAATAGCAAGCCGATCGCGGACATAGCGAGGCGCTGGCTGCCCGAGAGATGCGCGGTAACACCGAACAGGAGCGGGCCGACCGCCGAGGAGAACTTGCCGCTGATGCCGTAGAAGCCGAAGATTTCCGCCTGCTGCGACGGATGGACCATCAGGGCGAGCATCGAGCGGCTGACGGCGCCGACAGAGGCGAGACAGAGCGCGCCGAGCGAGGAGACCGCCCAGAAAACCGCCTTGCTGGTCGCCGCCGCCGCGCCGAAGCCGACCACTGTCCATAATATAAGGAGCACGACGAGCGTCCGCCGCGGGCCGGCGCGATCGCTGATATAGCCGAAGCCGATCGCGCCCGCGACGCCGATCGTTTGCAGCACTAGGTAAAAGCGCACCAGCTCGGGCAGCGTAAAGCCGAGGGTGTCCTGCGCGTAGATGCTGGCGTAATAACTGATCGTCGAGACGCCTTCCATGTAGACGAAATAAGCGAGCAGAAAGCGCGCCAGCATGCGGTATTCGCTCACGCGCGCGAGCGTGCTTTTCACCTGCCGGAGCCCCGCGATAAAGACGGTTCCCAGCTTCTCCGCGGAGCGCCGCGCCGTCGTCCGAGGCAAGAGAAAAAACGCCGGCAGCGCGAAGATCAGGTAAAACAGTGCGGTGAAAATGAAGACCCGGCGCGCGCTTTCCGGCGCGCCGCCTTGAAGCATCGGTATCGACAGCAGAAGCATCGCGATACCGCCGAGGTACGCCGCGGCCCAGCCGTAACCCGAGAGCCGCCCGACCTCCTCGGGCGCCGCCAAATCGGGGAGAAACGCATTGTAGAAGACCTGTCCCGTCTGGTAGGCGATGTTGGCGGCGATGAAAATCGCCATCGCCGCCAGCACCATGCCGCTTTCGAGCCACGCGAGCTGCGCGGTGAACACAATACAAATCAGCGCCGATGCAACGAGAAAGCCTTTGCGTCTGCCGGAGAGATCCGCCGCCGCGCCCAGAACCGGCGAAAGCAGGGCGACCACGACGAGCGAGATGGAGCCGGCCGCGCCCCATAACAGATCGCCCAGGGTGCCGAGGCCGGCGCAAACGACCCCCTTGAAATAAACCGGGAACACAAACGTGACGATCATCACCGAAAAGGAGTTGTTGGCGAAGTCGTAGAGCAGCCAGCCGAAGCGTGCGCGCCGCGTGAGAGTCACGGAGATTCGATCATGGGGGCTGCTTGGCAGGGACGTTAAACGTAGGTGAGCCAGCGGGAATACTTTTTGTCTTTTCCCTTGATGATGTCGAAGAAAACCTTCTGCAGTTCCTGCGTCACCGGCCCGGGGCGGCCCGCGCCGATTGTGCGGTTGTCCACCTCGCGGATGGGCGTCAACTCCGCCGCGGTCCCGGTAAAAAAGGCCTCGTCGGCGATATAGAGCTCGTCGCGGGTGAAGCGCTCTTCGATCACCTCGTAGCCGCGGTCGCGCGCGATCTCGACCACCGAATCGCGCGTGATGCCCGGCAGGATCGACGTAAGCGGCGTGGTCTTCACGCGCTTTCCGCGAGCGATGAAGATGTTCTCGCCGCTCGCCTCGGCGACGTAGCCTTCGGCGTCGAGCATGATCGCCTCGTCGTAGCCCGCCTTCTTGACCTCGGCCTTCGCCATCACGGAGTTGACGTAGTTGCCGGACACTTTGCTCTTCGTCATCATAACGTTCACATGATGGCGCGTGTAGGACGAGACCTTCGCACGGATACCGTTCTTGATCCCCTCCTCGCCGAGATAGGCGCCCCACGACCAGGCCGCGATGGCGATATGGATCGGATTATCCGGCACGTAAATACCCAGGTCCCCGGAGCCGACGAAGGCCAGCGGGCGGATGTAGCACTCTTTCAAGCCGTTCGCGCGCACGACGTCGAGGATCGCCTTTTTGATCTCCTCAAAGCCGCGCGGTAGCGGAAACCCGAGGATTTTTCCCGAGTCGAACAGCCGCCGCACGTGCTCGTCGAGCCGGAACACGGCCGAGCGGCCGTCTTCCAGCGCGTAGCAGCGGATGCCTTCGAAGTAGCCGGTCCCGTAGTGCAAAGCATGCGTGAGGACATGGACTTTTGCCTTGTCCCAATCCACCATCTCGCCATCGAACCAGATTTTTTTGCCTGTTAGTGCCATAAAGTATCCAACAACTGCGTATTCTCCGTTGCGCTATTGTATTTTGCCGGGCGCTTTCGATCAAGCCCAAATAAAAAGGGCCGCCACACGGTGTGGCGGCCCCGAAGTCGACGCCCCGGAAGCTTACAAACCGCGCTTTAGGTCCGGCGACGGCTTAAAGCCTACCGTGCGGCTCGCCCGGATGGCGATTTCATCGCCGGTCTGCGGATTTCGGCCTTTCCGCGCTTTGCGCGAGCGTACCGTGAACGTGCCGAAGCCCGGGACCTGGAAGCGTTTGTCCTTCTTGATCGCGCGCGCGAGGCTGTCGAAGATCGCATCCACCGCTTCGCCCGCCGTCGACTTGTTGAGCCGCGCCGCTTTCGCGACCGCGCTGACGAGATCACCCTTAGTCATGGCGTTCCTCCCCTTGAGCCGGTTGAAGTCTTAAATTTTTTTAGGAATTTGAAAAACAGGCGTCATAATTCCGAATCAAACGGGAAATGTCAACAAAAAAAATGGAAAATAATTTTCCGCCGGGACGCCGATCGAGTTTGCGCGCGAAACTGCGCGCGCGATTTATTTTCTTTTCAGCTGCCGGCTGACGCCCGAGCGATCGTTGGCGATCTTTTCGTACAGAAGCCCGTAGCGGATGCCCTGATCGCTCACGATCGCTTCATCGACGGCGAAGAGCCTCAGGATTCTCTCGATCAGCAGCGCGCCCGCGAGGATCACGTCCGCGCGCTTCGGCTCGAGGCCGACGATGCGCTTGCGCTCCGCGAGAGTGATCGACTGATACAGCGCGATCTGCCGCTCAACTTCGCCGCGCGTCAGCCGGCTGCCGTGAACTTCGCTGTGCGAGTAATGCCGCAGCTCTTTTTGCACCGCCGCCATCGTGGTGAACGTGCCAGCGATACCGACCATGACCGGAGAGGAGAGCTTGCCGCTCCAGTCGGCGCCGAGCTTTCCGAGCGATTGATCGATCGCCTCGGCGATTCGGGCGCATTCTTCGCGCGACGGAGGATCGTGGCGCATATGCCGCTCGGTCAGCCGCACCGAGCCCACGTCCAGGCTCGCCCAGCCCTGCAGCTTGCCGTCGTTCGCCCAGATGAACTCCGTGCTGCCGCCGCCGACATCCACCACGAGCAGCTGCGGCGCAGAGAGCTCGAGCCCTTTGCGCACCGCGAGATAGGAATACGCCGCCTCCTCGGCGCCGGAGAGGACCCTGAGCTCCAGCTTCAGCTCGCGTTTCAGCCGGTCGATAAAGCTCTTGGCGTTAAGCGCGTCGCGGAGCGCGCTCGTGCCGACGACGGCGATCTCCTCGACGCCGAAGCTGTGGCACATGCGCACATAGTCCCGCAAGACATCGACGGCGCGCTCGATGCCGGCGGCGGAAAGCGAGCGGGTGCGGTCGACCGCTTCGCCCAATCGGGCGATCTCGGCGCGATCCGTGACGACGTCAAACGTCCCGTCGAGCGCAATCTCGGCGACGAGCATGAGAAGCGTGTTGGTCCCGACGTCGATAGCGGCGTATCGCGGCATGGCGAGGAATAGTCTCCTGTTTCAAGCCGCGAGATGCAAGTCGAGGAAATACCTAGTGACTTTGAACTTGAAGCTCGGAAGGTGGAGGGTGCTTCTCGCCGATCGCCGCGAGCCAGATTTCGATATCGGCGAGCGCCCGCTGCGCCATGAGCTCTTTTTTCATTTTTTTGGGCGGCGGCGGCGCCAGCGGCGGCATGATGCCGAAATTAACGTTCATCGGCTGGAAGTCTTTGCGCTCCGGGTCGGTGATATAGGCCAGGAGCGAGCCCAAGGCGGTGGTCGCCGGCGGCTCGACGACCCGCTCGCCGCGCACGAGACGCGCGGCGTTGATGCCCGCCAGAAGACCTGAGGCCGCCGACTCGATATATCCTTCGACGCCGGTGATCTGGCCGGCAAAAAAAATATCCCGCCGGCCGCGCCATTGCAGCGTGGGCCGAAGCTGGCGCGGCGCGTCGATAAACGTGTTGCGATGCAGACTGCCGAAGCGGACGAATTCGGCGTGGGCGAGACCGGGCACGAGCGCGAAGACGCGTTTCTGCTCGGGGTAGGTCATTTTGGTCTGAAAGCCCACCATATTATACAGCGTGCGCTCGTGGTTCTCCTGACGGAGCTGAACGACCGCATACGGCCTTTTCCCAGTCCGCGGATCGGTCAAGCCCGTCGGCCGCATCGGCCCGAACGCGAGCGTCTCGCGCCCGCGCCGCGCCATCTCCTCGATCGGCAGACAGCCTTCGAAATAGCGCAGGTCCTCGAAATCGTGCGCCGGCACCTTTTCCGCCGCCAGCAGCGCGCCGATGAACGCCTCGTACTCCTCGCGCGTGAACGGCAGATTGATGTAATCGTCGCCCCCGCGGTCGTAGCGCGAGGCGGAAAAGGCGACCGTTTTGTCGATCGATTCCGCCGTGACGATCGGTGAGATGGCGTCGTAATAATAGAGCTGGCGCGCGCCGAGCAGCGCTTCGAGCGCACGCGACAGCGCCGGCGATGTCAACGGGCCGGAAGCGATAATGGAAACGCCGTCGCTGGGTATCGCTTCGACCTCGGCGCGAACGATGCTGACGCCCGGCAGTGCCCCAAGCTCCGCTGTGACCGCGGCGGCGAAGCGCTCGCGGTCGACCGCGAGCGCGCTCCCAGCGGGCACGCGACAGGCTTCCGCGGCGCGTATGATCAGAGAATCCAGGCGGCGCATCTCCTCTTTGAGCAGGCCGGCCGCATTGGTGATCACCGCCGAGCGGAGCGAGTTGCTGCAGACGAGCTCGGCGAGCTGGGAAGTCGCGTGCGCCTCGGTCGCGCGCTGCGGGCGCATCTCGTAGAGCTCGACGGCGACGCCGCGCCGCGCGAGCTGCCACGCGGCCTCGGAACCGGCGAGACCGCCGCCGATAATCGTGACGGTGGAAGTCATGAGAAAATCCGAAAGGCGAAAGTGCGTCGTACGGTCAAGTAAAAAGGCAAAAGGTAAAAGGTAAAGTAAAAACGAAAGTCGAATCTTACTTTTACCTTTTTATTTTTAACTTTTTACTTGCGCAGGCGCTTGCGCTTCGCCGTGTTCGACGGGCGTGTCTTCCATTTTGCGCTTATAGCCGCAATCTTTTTTATGGCACTGGCGCACGCGGCCCGCGCGCTTGGTGATCTTCTCGACGGTGATCGGGAAGCCGCACTGCGGGCAGGCCTCCGCCACCGGCTTGTCCCAGACGGCGAACTTGCAGTCCGGGTAGCGCTCGCAACTGTAGAATAATTTTCCGCGGCGCGATTTTCTCTGCTGCAGGCTCCCCTGCTTGCATTCCGGACACTGCACGCCGGTGTCGACGGGTTTTTCCAGGCCGCGGATGTTCTTGCATTCCGGATAGCCGCTGCAGCCGAGAAAGCGTCCGTACTTGCCCCAGCGCATCATCATCGGCCGGCCGCATTGCTCGCAGGTCTCGTTGATCTCTTCTTCCTTGGCGGCCTCGATCTCGCCGTTCTCGCCGCGCGTGAAATTTTTCGTATTCTTGCACTCGGGATATTGCGGGCAGGCCAGGAACTCGCCATTGCGGCCCCATTTGATCACCATCATCGAGCCGCACTTCTCGCACGGGATGTCGGTCGGCACTTCCTGTCGCTTGACGTCGCGCATCTCCTTGTCGGCCTTTTTGAGGTCGCGCGCGAAAGGCGTGTAAAAGTTCTTCATCGCCTTCTGCCAGTCCTGCTTGCCCTCCTCGACCTTGTCGAGGATGTCTTCCATGCCGGCGGTGAATTTGACGTTCAAGATATCCGGAAAGGCGTCAACCAGCAGATCGGTGACGAGAAAGCCGAGCTCGGTCGGCGCTAGCGTGCGGCGCTCGTCGAGCGTCACATACTCGCGGTTGAGAATATTCGAGACGATGCTCGCGTACGTCGACGGCCGGCCGATGCCGTCCTCCTCCAATTCCTTGATGAGCGTCGCCTGCGTGAAGCGCGGCGCCGGCTGCGTGAAGTGCTGGCGCGGCTCGAGGGCGAGGAGCTTGAGCGCATCGCCGCGGCTGAGATCCGGCAGCGTCGCGTCCTGCTCGTCGTCCTCGTCGTCGCGTCCCTCGGTGTAGACGCGGATGAAGCCGTCGAACTTGAGCTGCTGCCCGGTGGCGCGAAACAGCGCGTCGCCGACCTGGATGTCGAAGCCGGTCTGGTCGTAGACCGCCGGCCCCATCTGGCTCGCGACGAAGCGCGCCCAGATGAGCGAGTAGAGAGCGAAGTCCTCGCGCCGGAGAAAGCGTCGCACGCGCTCCGGCGGATATTCCATCGAGGTCGGGCGGATCGCCTCGTGCGCGTCCTGCGCGCTTTTCTTCGAGCGATAGACGTTGGGCTTGTCGGGCAGATACGATTTGCCGTATTGCTTTCCGACGAAGCCGCGCACGTCGTTGATCGCGTCGTTCGAGATGCGCGTGGAATCGGTGCGCATGTACGTGATGAGGCCGACCGAGCCTTCGTCGCCGAGCTCGACGCCTTCGTAGAGCCGCTGCGCGATCTGCATCGTGCGCTGCGGCTGGAAGCCGAGCTTGCGCGAGGCCTCCTGCTGCAGCTTGCTCGTGACGAAAGGCGGGGTGGGAAAGCGCCGGCGCTCCTTTTTCTCGATCTCGGTAATCGTCCACGGCAGACCTTCGAGAGCGGCGGTGATCCCGCTCATGCGCGCTTCGCTCTCGATGCGGTTGTCCTTGTTGTCGATCTTCTCGCCGCGCCACTGCGCGAGGCGCGCCGAGAACGGCGGCGGAACGCGGCCCTCCAGATTCGCGGTGAGCGACCAGTATTCGATCGGCGTGAACGCCTTGATCTCGCGCTCGCGCTCGCAGACGAGCCGGACCGCGACCGATTGCACGCGCCCGGCGCTCAAGCCGCGGCGGACTTTCTTCCACAGGATCGGGCTGATCTGATAGCCGACGAGCCGGTCGAGAATGCGCCGCGCGATCTGCGCATCGAACTTCTGCCGGTCGAGCTTCTGCGGGTTGGCGATCGCGTCCTGCACCGCCTTGCGCGTGATCTCGTTGATCAGCACACGGTGAATGCGGAAGTGATCTTTGCCGAGCTGGTCGGCGATATGCCACGCAATCGCCTCGCCTTCGCGGTCGGGGTCGGAAGCGAGATAGATATTCTCTTTGCCCTTGGCCGCGTGCTTGAGCTCGTCGACGACTTTTTTCTTGCCCTGGATCACATGAAAGTCGGGCTTGAAATCTTTTTTGATGTCGACGCCGAGCTTGCTCTTGGGGAGATCGACGATGTGGCCGACCGACGCCTTCACCTGAAAGTCGCGGCCGAGATATTTTCCCAGTGTCTTCGCCTTTGCGGGCGACTCAACGATAACTAGATTCTTGGCTGCCATAAAAATTCAATTGGCTAATGCGACTGCTCGCAAGCTGTTCAGTACTTTACCTGAAATTTTTTTCCCGGCAATTGCTTGAGCAATCCCCGGATTTCCAAATCGAGCAGGATTTCGGAGACTTTCCCCGGAGTCATTCCGCTCTGCTCGATCACTTCATCGATATGGCGCGGCGCGTCGGACACCAGCGCGAAGATTTGCTTCCCTTCGGCGCTCAAATCGGGCGGCACGACCGGCGCCGCTTTTTCAACGGCGGCGGAGCGCGTGGCGAGCTGCGGGGCGATCTCTTCGATGACGTCTTCGACGCGCTCGACGAGCTTCGCGCCCTGGCGGATCAAGCGGTGCGGACCGCGACTGCGGCTGGAGCCCGCCGCGCCGGGCACGGCGAAAACCTCGCGCCCCTGCTCGAGCGCCTGGGCCGCGGTGATGAGCGAGCCGCTCTTTTCCGTCGCCTCGACGACGACCACGCCCAACGCGAGGCCGCTGATGATGCGGTTGCGCGCCGGAAAATTGAACGCCAGCGGCGGGGTCGCGATGGGAAATTCGGAGATGACCGCGCCGCGTTCGGAAATCCGCTGATAAAGCTTCTCGTGCTCGCGCGGATAAATTACGTCGACGCCCGAGCCCAGCACGGCGATCGTCCGGCCGCCCGCTTCGAGCGCCGCCTCATGCGCCGCTCCATCGATGCCGCGCGCCATGCCGCTGACGATCGTAAAACCCAACGCCGCGAGGCCGCGGCCGAGATCGCGCGTGAGGCCGAGACCGTATTCGCTCGCGGCGCGCGTCCCGACGATCGCAACGGCGCGCTCATCGCTGCTCGCGAGCTCACCCTTGACGTAGAGAAACGGCGGCGGATCGGCGATCGCCTTGAGCCGCGTAGGATACGACGGGCTCGCATAAGAGACGATCGTGGCACCGGCGTCCGCGCTGCGCTCCAGCTCTTTTTGAACTTCGTCCCACGCAGAGAAGCTGAGCAGTCCTTCGACGACCGGCCGATCGATCCCCGGCACGCGCGCCAGCGTCTCCGCGGACGCAGATAGAGCGAGTGTCGGATCGCCGAAAAAATCCGCCAGCTTCTTGAACGTCGCTGGGCCGAGGCCGCGAACGCGCGCGAGCGCGAGCCACGGCGCCGCCGCGCTCTCAGGCGGCGCGGAGCGCGCTGCAGTGTTGGCCATTGTGTCCATTTTTAGAAACGCCCGCGCGTACCGATCGTGCCGGCGCCGAGCATAGCCTTACAATGTTATGCGAAAAACGCGCCAAATTCCAGCCAAAGTGGTTTGGGCGGCGATTGCGTCAAGGTGTGACTACGGGGAAATAGACGATAAGTCAAGGTTTCCATAGAGATTTAAGCGATTTTTAACATCCTGTCGTACGAATTGGCTCGGCGCGCTTTACCTTTTTTGCCTTCTCATCGTTTTCAATTTTGGTCTTTTGCGTTTCACGTTCGTGCGCTCTTCGCGCCGGCCGCGGAACAAAAGCCGGAGCGGCGCGCCTTCCAATCCGAGCGCCTGGCGGAGCTGGTGCACCAGATAGCGCTCGTAGGACGGAGCGATCCCGGCGGCGAAACTGACGAACAGCGCGAACGTCGGCGGCGCGGTGCCGACCTGCGTCGCGTAGAAGAATTTCACCGGCTTTCCATGCGCGAGCGGCGGCGGATTCTTCGCGAAGATCGCGCGCAGCGCCTGGTTGAGCGGCGAGGTGGCGACCTTGAGGCGGTAGGCGGACCCGACGCTTTTAACCGCCGCCATCATCTTGCCGACGCCCTGTCCCGTTGCGGCAGAGATGAATTTCACCGGCGCGAAATCGACGAAGGGGAGCTTGTAGTAGACTTCTTCGCGGTATTTGCGCGGCTCTTTTTTCTCCTCGGCGACGGCGTCCCACTTGTTCACCACGAGGACGAGCGCCTTGCCGCGCTCCGCCGCGTAGGCGAGGATCTGCGCGTCCTGGCTCGTGACGCCTTCGCTTGCGTCGATGAGATAAATAATGACATCGCCGCGGTCGATCGAGCCGAGCGAGCGGACGACGCTGTAGCGCTCGACGCGGTCGACAATGCGCGCCTTGCGCCGGATGCCGGCGGTGTCGATCAGCGTGCAGGTCGTTCCGGCGAAAAAAAGCGGCGTGTCGACAGCGTCGCGCGTCGTGCCGGGCGTGACATCGACGACCGAGCGCTCGTAGCCGAGCAGGCGGTTGACCAAAGTCGATTTGCCGACGTTCGGCCGTCCGACGACGGCGAGCGCGACCGGCTTCGTCTCTGTCTCCGGCTCGGTCTCTGTCTCCTCCGGGAACGACTTGACGACGCGCTCGAGAATCTCGCCGACGCCGAGGTTGTGCTCGGCCGAGAGCGGCAAAATTTCATCGACACCCAGCCTGAAAAATTCATACAGGCCGTTCTCGCGCGCCGGGCTGTCGATCTTGTTGGCGGCGAAAAAGACGGGCTTGCGCACTTTGCGCAGCTCGTCGACCGCGTCGCGGTCGATCGGGTGCAGCCCGGCCTTGCCGTCGAAAAGAAACAGGATCGCGTCGGCCTCCTCGATTGCGAGCCGTGTCTGCTCCTGCACCTGCTTTTTGAGCGCGCCCTCGGCCGCGGGCTCGAAGCCGCCGGTGTCGATCACGAGAAATTTTCTCCCCGACCATTCCGCCGTGCCATAGTTGCGGTCGCGCGTGACGCCGGGCAGATCATGCACGATCGCCTTGCGCTCGCCGGTGATGCGGTTAAAGAGCGTCGATTTGCCCACGTTCGGGCGTCCGACGAGCGCGAGCACCGGCAGCCGCCGCGGGGAAGAAGGATCAGCAGAGCTATTTTCCAGGGCTTCGGCCATTACAATCCCATTTCATTGAGCGCGTTGGGGTCCTGCGTCCAGCCGGCATCGACGCGGATGAAAAGCTCGAGAAAGATTTTGCAGCCCAAAATCTTTTCCAGCTCCTCCCGCGCCTCGGTGCCGATCTCCTTCAGCATTGCGCCGCGCTTGCCGATCAGGATCGGCTTGTGCGTCTCACGCTCGACGTGGATCGTCGCCTTGATGACGACGAGATTCTTTTCTTCCTTTTCCGTGAACTCGTCGATTGTCACCGCGGTGCCGTAGGGGATCTCCTCGCGCGTTCTGAGAAAGACTTTCTCGCGGACGATCTCGGCGGCGAGAAAGCGCTCGGTCTGGTCGGTGACCTCGCCTTCGGTGTAATAGCGCGGCCCTTCGGGCAGGAGCTTTTCGATGCGGTCGAGTATCAGCTCGACGCCTTCACCCTTGAGCGCGCTCACCGGGATGATCTCGCGGCCGGGCAGGAGTTCGGCGATCCGCTGAATCAGCGGCAGCAGCCTTCCTTTCGCGATCGAGTCGATCTTGTTGAGCAGCACGATGACGGTCGCGCGCAGCGGCTTCAGCCGCTCGGCAATCTCGTCATCGTCTTTGCGCAGCCCCTCGCGCGCGTCGACGAGCCAGAGAATCCCGTCCACCTCCTCCGCCAAGGTGTTGAGCGCGACGTCGACCATGCGCCGGTTGATCAGCGAGCGCGCCCGGTGAATCCCCGGCGTGTCGAGAAAAATCGTCTGCGAACTGTCGGTCGTTCGGATGCCGACGATGCGGTTCCGCGTCGTCTGCGGCTTGGGCGAAACGATGGCGATCTTCTGTCCGAGCAGCCGGTTCAAGAGCGTCGATTTGCCGACGTTCGGCCTCCCGACGATCGCAACATAGCCCGAGCGATGTCCATCCGGCGTCTTGTCGGAATTTTCCACAGCCATAACTTCCTTGCGACCGATCGCCGAGGTTTATTTCTTGAAGGCGCTCAGGTTGACGCCGAGCTTATCGCCGAGCCAGAGCGAGCGGTCGAGATGATCGCCCTTGCCTTCGCCGGTTTCCGGATGCACGAGCACGTCGAGCCCCTCGCGGTTGAGCATCAGCCAGGGCACGACTCTCTCGAATTCGTCCGGCGCGAAGAGCGCCTGGTACATCGGCTTCAGATGCGGGCCGACCAGCTCGTCGTGCCAGCTGCCGAGCCGGACGTTGAATTGACTCAAGCCTTCGCGCAAGCGCGCGGCGACCGCCTTGGTTTCCGGCGTGTAATAAATGTGGGCGTGATAGCCTTTGATATCCGAAGTCGGCCGCGACATGGGCGCCTCCGCTCGCTTGCAGGAACCATGCTAAGTATCTATTGGCCAAGAAGCAAGCTCCCGCCCTGCGGCGCCAAGATGCTTGCGCGATCACCGGGCGAGAACTGGAAATGCCGGCTTGTCGGCCAGCGTATCGGTGAGCGGTCCCAGATATTCATAGACATCGAGGTAGGTAACGCGCACAATGTCGTCCGTGCGCAGCGGGTACGAACGCACGAGGCGAAATGAAGGATCGCGGGTCATAACCGTTCGGGCGATCTCGGCGGCTTTGACACCCATGACCTCTTCACGCTCGAAGACGAGCCAGCGGCAGCCCACCTGAGAGACGACGGAGATGAACTGTTCCGGTGTGCGGACGAACTCCACCAAGCCGTATTCTTTACTAACCGCGACAGCGTAGAATGCCTTACTGCCGCGGACAATCTTGATGTCGCCCCGGTTCGGGTTCGCGCGCACATAGAAGATAAATACACCGTTATAGAATCCTTCGTACAGCAACCGCTCGCCCTTATAGTTTTTCAGGATATCGTCGACAGCGCCGCGCATGCCACCGAGCGCCGGCTCTCGGACGGTCATGATGGAATACCCGCAAGCGACCACGATCGTGACGGCCGCGGCGGCCAGCGCCGGTCGAAGCCGCCAGAATTTTTCGAGCCCCCGAGCGATTCCAATCGCGATCAGGCATCCCCCAAGGGTCAGGACGCCGATCGTGTAGCGGCCCTCTTTCACGCTGATTAAAGTATAAAGCCCGATGAACACCAGGAGGGCGATCGACAACTGCAGTGTCCTCGCACGCGCGGCGGGAGACGCGAGTCCCATGACGCATGCGACCACGAAGAGCGCGATGAACCACCAGCCGGCGTTTTCCGGCAGCGTCTTCCAGTAGTAGAGCCAGTTATCCAGAGAAAAGAAACTGTACCGCCCGAGCTGGGTGGCCTCTTGCAGCCTGATGGCGCCGTATCTCAAATTGATGAAAATCCAAGGCGCCAGCGCAAGCGCGGCAAGCAAGCCCAGCAGAAGGGCCTTGCGCGTCAGGAGATGGCGCCCCCGCCCGACGGCGAGCATCGCAACAGCGTAGGCGATCGGCAGCAGGATGCCCACCTGCCGGGTCAGCGTGCAAGCCACGGCAAAGAAAGCGGCGGCGATCAGATGTCCTACGCCGCCGCGTTCCGCCCTTTCCAAATGATAGATGCACGCGGTGCCAAGGGCGAGGGCGGGAATCTCCATCATGACGGCGTTTGTCCAAACGATAAAGCCCGGCTGCACTAACACGAGCAGCGCGAGCCATCCGCCGAGTTCTCCGCCGCCCAGCTCGCGCACGAGGAGAATCAGGTAGATTCCATACAAGACGGCGAAGAATAAAATCACACCGCGCGCCGCGCCGGCCGACACGCCGAAGACGCGGAAGACCGCAGCCTCGATCCAATAGACGAAAGGCGGCCAATGGATCGGCGTGATCGCCGGGTAATAATTGAAGTATGCCAGGGCGTACTGTTGCGGCGCGAGATAGTTGCCGCTGGCCGCAAAGTCGCCCCAAAACACTCCGTTCATGGCGTGCCGCGGCGCGTCGCCTTGATACCATAGCCCGTCGTTGTCTTGGTTCAGGTAGGCGGTGGCCGAGACGATTAAAACCACGCACAAGATCAGCGGCGCAAGCTTTAGGTTTTTCCTGGACATCAATCGCCGCAACTTGAAACGCGCCCGGCCGCACGCCAGTCCGGTATGCCGTCGTTCTTGGGCGTCGAGACGGCTAAGATCCTTTGATGGCGGCGGATCGCCGCATCCGACTCCTGCCCGCGATCTAAATTAGCCTTAGCACCGAGCGGCGAAGCGCAATAGGGGGGTTCCGATTATTTTATTTCCCGCCAGCGGTAGCAGCCGA
>Ga0075434_100000410_pt1 | contig 31684 bp, 26 predicted proteins | sample RhiMethybrSRZTD3_FD_75298 | JGI IMG/M metagenome (GOLD analysis project Ga0075434, IMG submission 75298) | Populus rhizosphere microbial communities from Tennessee, USA - Rhizosphere MetaG P. TD hybrid SRZTD3 | ecosystem: Host-associated > Plants > Roots > Rhizosphere > Soil | place: USA...
AACTCCACAATCGTAACCGGAGCCTTCGCCGGACCACGCGACGTGCCGTTCATCCCTTTCTGCAGCGCGTCCGACGCAGGCGCATAGGGTTTGGCTCCGAATGGCATGATGTCTCCGCTCAAGGCATGGGTCCCGTCGGGCGTGACATAGAGAGTCGTGACGCTCTGCCCTTGCGTGTTCGTGATGATGACCGTCACCTCCGCCAGGCCTTCCGCAATCGAGGGCTTGATGGATGAGACTTTCCAAGTGATGGTTGAGTCATAGCCGAAGGTCTGCTGCATGAACGAATTCACGGTGTCTTCCGAAGGAAGGTTGACCGCGGACTTATCCTGCGCAATTGCTAACGTGACCAGGAATAGGGCTACTGCGAGTGTCAGTGGACGAAGCATGCGTTCCTTTCGTTGTTTGTAGCGCCGCGTCTCGCCGGCTGTCCCGAGGGCATCTTGCCCTCGAAAGGGCGCCTGAAACCGAGCAGACAACCGCCTGAAATCCCCTCACGCCTCCGACTTGGCGGCGATCGGGAACCGTCGCCCATAGCCGAAGGCCTTTGCGGAGATCTTGATGCCGGGCGCGGCCTGCTGCCGCTTGTATTCCGCCCGATCAATCATGCGAACCACTCTGCGCACCAATTCCAGCTCGAAGCTTCTGTCTTTCGCGATGTGCTCGGCCGAGCGCGACTCTTCAATATAGTCTTCGAGAATCGCATCCAGGACGTCGTAAGGCGGTAGGCTGTCGCTATCTTTTTGATCGGGGCGCAATTCGGCCGAGGGAGGTTTTTCCAGCGTTGGCTTCGGAATCACGGCCAGCCGTGAATTCACGTAGTGACTGATCCTGTACACCAGAGTCTTCGGAACATCGGAGATTACCGCGAGTCCGCCCACCATGTCGCCGTAAAGAGTGCAATAGCCCACGCCGAGTTCGCTCTTGTTTCCTGTCGAAAGGACAATTGCATTGAACTTGTTCGAGAGCGCCATGAGTAACGTGCCACGGGCGCGAGCCTGGATATTTTCCTCGGTGACGTCTTCTTTCAGGCCGGCGAACACTTCTTTTAGCGTGCACCGATAGCTGTTGCAGATATCGGTGATGGGAAGCAGTTCGAAGCGAATGCGCAGGTTCTCGGCCAATGCGCGCGCGTCATCAATGGAACCCTGCGACGAATACGGGCCGGGCATGCCGACACCGATTACGTTCTCCGGTCCGACCGCTTCGGTCGCGATGACCGCTGTCAGAGCCGAGTCGATTCCGCCACTCAATCCCACGACAACCTGCTTGAATCCGCATTTGCGAACATAGTCGCGGGTTCCTAAAACAAGAGCGGCATAAGCACTGGCTTCTTCGCCTTCGACCTGCTCATGCAGTTCGCCTTGCAAACTTGCAGAATCAAAGTAGATGATGTCTTCCTCAAATGATTTCCCCTGCGCTATCACCACGCCTTCGCGATTCAGCACTATGCTCGAGCCGTCAAACAGCAAACTGTCGTTACCGCCAACCTGGTTCACCATCACGACTGGAACCTTGTCATTGCGCGCAATCGTGGCCAGCATGTCCCGCCGCAGTTCGCGCTTGCCTAACCAGAACGGCGAGGCTGAGATGTTGAGGATGAAGTTGCCTCCCGCCCGCAACAAAGCCTCAATTGGATCAACGATATAGAGGCGTTTGTTCCAGAAATCCTTGTCGTTCCAGACGTCCTCGCAAATGGTGAGCGCCATCCGGTTGCCGCAGAAATCGAATAACTCCTGGCTGCGTGCCGGAGCGAAATTGCGCATTTCGTCGAAGACGTCGTAGGTAGGTAACAACATCTTCGACTGCAGGAATGCGAGCTTGCCGTCGCGCAGAAGAGCAGCGGAGTTCATAACGGATTTTCCCGTCTCCGCATGCGCCGGGGTTACCAATCCGCAGACCACAGCAATACCGTTCGTATCGGCGGCGATGCGCTCCACAGTTTCCCGATTTTTCGCAACGAAGCTGGGCCGCTCCACAAGATCGCGAGGCGGATAACCGCACACAGACAGTTCGGGAAACAGAATCAACCCGGCCCCCGCTGCCTGAGCGCAACGAGAGAAGTCGACAATCTTCCGGGCATTGCCGGAGAAGTCTCCTACCGTGGGATTGATCTGGCCGAGAGCAATCTTCACAGGCTTAGTCTAACAGGAGGGAGTTTGGCAGTCGTCAATCCCAATCCACACCCTGTCATCCCGACCGGAGAATTCCGGCACGCGCAGCGTGCCGGAGTTCTGAGTGGAGGGACCCTGTGTGCTTCCCTCAGATCTCTCGCACCCTTTAAGCCCCTGAGGAGCGCCGATTGGATCCGTTCTGACACTTGCGACGAACCATAGGAAACTACAGCCCCACTGCCTCCGGAACCCTGGTCGCCGGCGGTGTGTTGCGGCTGCGTTGTGCGCTGACCGCACCATCGATGATGACCATTCCAATCCCGGGCAGGTCGCCGGCCTCGATGCTCTTGAGCACTGTGCTTCCTGCCGAGTGCTGGGCCTTGTCCATCAATACAAATGTGGCGTCCCGTCCCACAGCGACAGTGCCACAACTCAAACTCCGAATCTTTGCCGTGTTCCCGGTCGCAAAGCAGACCGCTACTTCCGCCGGGATGCCTACCAACGACGACAGCATTGAGATAAGCCTGACGATTCCCAGCGGCTGAACGCCCGACCCCGCCGGTGAATCCGTTCCCAGGATGACGCGGAAAAGCTGCTTGAGTTCGCGTGCGGTGCGCAAGGTCAAAAGTGCAGCTCTCTCATTGCCGTTGTGAACGATTTCGAGCGCACGTGGTGACTTCTCACACAGGCTCACGATTTGATCGTCGGGCAGTGCGGTGTGGCCGCCGTTAATGTGGCCGATCACGTCGGCGTCGGCGGCTAAAACAATATCCTTGTCGATCAGGCTGGAGCCGGGGATGGATGGTCCGCCAGTGTGAATCGTACTCTGGATGCCGTGTTTGCGCGCCCACGCCACCATCTGGCGGGCAGTCGCCCCGTCTTTCACGCTGCCCAGGCCGACCTCCCCGAGCATGGTTACGCCCGCGGCGGCAAGTTCTTTGAAGTCTTCCTCCACCATTCCATGTTCGAGAACCGGGGCCCCTGCATGGATCTTCACGCCGCCAGGGCGAAAGGCGCTAAAAGCCCGCTGGGCGAAGATCGCCATCGCTTTCAGCCCGACGACGTCCTTGGGACGCCCCGGCGTGTGCACCTCGCCAGCCGAGATCATCGTCGTAACGCCACCGTGCAAGTAACTATCGATCCAGCCGAGTTGATTTTGGCGAGGAGTCCAATCCCCGGCGACCGGATGTACATGACTGTCGATCAGGCCGGGCGCGAGCGCGGTGCCCTTGGCGTCGATGACAGTGGTAGCGCCCGCAGAGTCGATGTCTTTTTCTTTGCCAACGGCGGCAATCTTGCCATCCACAGCGAGCACGCTGTCGGCATCGAGAATCGGGTTTTCCAGGTCCCCGCTGAGGAGCAGACCAATATTCCGGATAACGAGACGACTTGGTGTTTTCTGTTGTGCAGATTCTTGGGACATGATTTTCCCTCAATCGATGCGACGTCTCCCACGCTTTTCCTGACGAAAGGCCGCCAGTATATCGGAATGACCAGACCCGGATAACCGTCTAGAAAGGCGTAAACCACCGAGGACACAAGGGCGCACAAAGGAATTCGAGTGTTGGTTTTTCCTTCGTGTTCCTTTGTGTCCTTCGTGGTTCCCAGCCTTTCTGTGTGTGAAGTACAACGAACGAATGGCTTGTCATTTCGAGGACCACCTGTATAAGCTGGCTGCGTCAAGAAGGCCGGCAGGCGGAAACTGGCATGGCAGCTAGCGACTCGGTTCTGTGGGCAGTCGACACGCAAGCGGACTTCATGTTCCCGGGCGGCAAATTGTATGTGCCCGGAGCCGAAAAACTCCTTCCCAATATTCAAAAGCTTACAGACACTGCCCGCGACGGGCGCGTCTTCATGGTTTCACACGGCTGCTACCACCCGGAGAACGACCCGGAGTTCCAGCTCTTCCCGCCGCACTGCATTCAGGGAACGCCGGGCAGCGACTTCGTCGCTCACGCCATGACAGCAAAATTCGCCCGCGTCCCCAACGATCCCACTTGTGCCCTTCCCGCCGACCTGTCCTCCTATCAACAAGTGTTGCTCGAAAAACAAACCTTGGACATTTTCGAGAGCCGCCACGCCGCTTCCCTGCTGCAGCGCTTGCCAGCCGACGCTGAGTTCGTGGTCTTCGGGGTAGTCACCGAGTATTGCGTGCGCTTCGCCGCCAAGGGATTACTCGAACGGAAAAGGCGAGTCGCTGTCGTCTCCGACGCAATCGAAACTCTCGACCTCAAACAAGCCCGCCGCACAATCGCCGAACTTCAGGGACTGGGAGCGAGGCTTATCACCACCCAGCAAGCACTCAGCCGACTGCTCACGGCAAGCTAGGGTACTGTGACTACTCTTCGCATTCACAAGTAGGGTGCTTTGAAAGCACCAATGATCTGGAAGTAGTAGTGACTTGAAAGGTCACATTTAACTACGCCGCATCATCCTGCAAGTCTGGCGTTTAGCCGCTGAAGAGACTTGCTAGCCGCACTGTCATCCCGACCGCAGAATTCTGGCATGCGCAGCGTGCCAGAGTTCGTAGTGGAGGGACCTTGTGTCCCATCCCATCTCACATACTCCTTCATCGCTTGACTCCGTTGAGGTTTCTTAGGGTCCTTGCCCCCCATCCTCGCATCCGCGTATCATGCACGCGTCTATGGCTTCCAAAAGTTCCACACCCAAGTCCGCCCTGCGCCAGAAATCGCAACTGATGTCCTCCTCCGAGATCGAGCGCACGCTCGTCCGCCTGGCGCACGAGATCGTGGAAAAAAATGGAGGCGTCGAGGGACTGGGTTTGGTCGGAATCCGTCGCCGCGGCGTGCCCATCGCGGAGCGACTCTCAAAATTCATGCAGCGCGTGGAAAAAGTGGCGGTTCCAGTGGGGACGCTGGATATCACTTTCTACCGCGACGATCTGTCCACGTTGGGACCTCGACCGGTGGTTCAGAAGTCCGACATCGGCCTCGATATTGAAGACAAAAGCATCATTCTCGTGGATGACGTCTTGTTTACCGGCCGCACCATCCGCGCCGCCCTGGATGCGCTCTTCTCCCACGGTCGTCCACGCCGCGTGCAACTTTGCGTGCTGATTGACCGCGGACATCGCGAACTGCCGATTGAAGCCGCTTTCGTAGGCCGGGTCGTGCAGACCACTATGAATGAGGTGATCGAGGTCAAGCTGACGGAAGTCGACAACGCAGAAAAGGTCCTCTTGATGGAAAAGTAACGCGGACGCGGGGGGGTGCTCCACCCTCCCCGCGCAGTTTGCGGGAGGGTGGGTTCGTCACTAATGTCTGTCCCGACTTGATCAGAGTTTCCTTAGGTTATAGCTGTTAGCCTTTCTTGCGAGAGAGTCGGACATTCCGAGGGAAGAGCTAAGACCCTAAGACCCGAGAAACACGGCCGCAAAATCTTTGCCTGATCGAACGCCGCGCATTTAATCTCGTGCGCATGAAATCGACTCTCTCCACTCTTCTTTTCACAGTAATCGCTCTATCGACAATCCCAGTCTGGTCCCAAGACTCGCGCCCGCAAAAAGTGGACTTGATTGTCTCTCACTGCCTCCTGGTCACGATGGATGGTACCCGGACGATCTACGACGATGGGGCGGTCGCCATCAGGGGCGATACGATCCTTGCCCTGGGCCCAAACTCCACAATCACGGCGAGATACACGGCCGCGCAGACCATCGATGCCGAAGGGAAGCTCGTTCTTCCCGGATTCATCAACGGCCATACGCACGTGCCGATGACCTTACTCCGCGGTCTGCACGATGACGTGACCCTGGATGACTGGCTCCGCAAATACATTTTTCCAGCGGAGGCCAAGAATGTAACCGAAGATTTCGTGCGCTGGGGAACCCGCCTGGCCACGGCCGAGCAGATTCGTTCGGGCATCACCACATTCGCTGACATGTATTACTTCGAGGATGCCGTCGCTGAGGAGACCAAGGCCGCGGGCATGCGAGGCGTACTAGGCGAGACGTGGATCGATTTTCCCGCCCCCGATAACAAGAACACAGCCGAGATGTCCGCTTACACCGAAAAGTTCCTGAAGAAGTGGCAGGGCGATCCGCTCATCCACGCAGCCGTCGCTCCACACTCCATCTACACCTGTTCTCGCAAGACGCTCGAAGACTCTTCCGCACTCGCGCGTAAGTATCATGCGCCCATTCTTATCCACGTGGCCGAGATGAAAAAAGAGTGGGACGATAGCCAAAAGCAAAATGGCACGAGCCCCGTGCAGTACCTGGACAAAGTCGGCGTCCTCGGTCCCGACGTCCTCGCCGCCCATTGCATCTTCGTGGATGAAGCCGACCGCAAGACTCTTGCGCAGCGCCAAGTGGGATGCGTGCATAACCCCTCCAGCAACATGATGCTGGCCAGCGGCGTTTCGCCCGTCCCGGAAATGCGCGCGGCTGGCGTGGCAGTTGGCCTCGGTACCGACGGCCCCGCCGGAAGCAACAATGATCTCGACCTGATGGAGGAAATCGATCTCGCGGCCAAGCTGGCGAAAATTACCAAGATGGATCCGCTGGCCCTGAACGCGAAAGCCGTCGTAGAGATGGCCACAATTGACGGCGCCCGCGCTCTGCACCTAGACAAAGAAATCGGTTCCCTGGAAGCGGGGAAGAAAGCAGACCTGATTTTAATCAGTCTGGAAGAACCCAATGCTGTCCCGATGTACGACGTCTACGCGCAGGTGGCCTATGCGTTGAAAGCCAGCGACGTGCAGACGGTCGTCATTGGCGGCCGCGTGGTGATGCGGGATCGCACGCTGCTGACGGTAAAGGAAGACGCTGCGATAGCGAAGGCGAAGGAGTACAAAAAGGCAATCGCCGCTTCGCTGGGAATGCAATGATGCATCCCCCCCCACCTTAAGAAATGAAGCGTAAGTGAGAGATCGCCCCTACACCCAACACTGTCATCCCGAGCGCAGAGAGGCGCAGCCCAACGGAGTCGAGGCACCTCGCGTTATGTTTGGAGAGATCGCCAATTTGCCGTCCCGCGCACGAATCCGTATCATCAAAGTTCTTCAAGGACACTCTGAAACTGACTTGTCTTTGAAGGGGGCGGCCTTCAGGCCGCCCGTATTTGTCAGAAACGTATGCGGCTTTAGCCGCCGAGGAACCGCACCAGACTTAATCAGAGGTTGGCTTAGATTATAAATCCCATGATCCGCAGGTTCTATTTCGCTCTGACACTCGCGTCCGCTATTGCGATAAACACCCCCGCCCAAACACCCGATGCTTCCTCCCAGAAGCATCTCCGCAACATCCGCCAACTCACTTTCGGCGGCCAGAACGCCGAAGCCTATTTCTCCGCCGACGGCAAGAAGCTCATCTTCCAATCCACCCGTGAGCCTGTGACGTGCGATCACATCTTTGTCATGAACATCGACGGCTCCGACCAGCACATGATCTCTACCGGGAAGGGTCGCACCACCTGTTCGTACTTCTATCCCGACGGCAAGAAGATCCTCTATTCATCGACGCACCTCGGCGGCGCCGACTGCCCGCCGAAGCCCGACTACTCCAAAGGCTACGTTTGGGCGATCTATCCCAGCTACGACATCTTCACCGCCAAGCCCGACGGCTCCGACCTGAAGCAACTCACCAACACCCCGGGCTACGACGCCGAAGCCACCATCTCCACTGATGGCAAGAAGATCGTTTTCACGTCGGTCCGCAACAGCGATCTCGATATCTACACGATGAACGCTGACGGCACACACGTGAAACAACTCACCCACGAACTCGGCTACGACGGAGGCCCCTTCTTCTCGCCCGACGGCAAGCTCATCGTCTACCGCGCGCACCACCCCAAGACCGACCAGGAAATCACTGACTACAAAGACCTTCTCAAACAGGCCCTCATTCGACCCACATATCTTGAAATCTGGCTGATGAAAGCCGATGGCAGCGACAAGCGCCAGATCACCGATCTGGGCGCCGCCAGCTTTGCGCCATCGTTCTATCCCGATGGCAAGCGCATCATCTTTTCGTCGAACGTGGGTTCAACAGGCGGGATGGGCAACTTCGAGTTGTACGCAGTCGATCTCGATGGAAAAAATCTCGAGCGGGTCACCTACACCGAGGGTTTCGACGGCTTCCCAATGTTCAGTCCGGATGGAAGAAAGTTAGTTTGGGTCTCAGGCCGCAACGCGAAAGCCCCGCACGAGACGAATATCTTCATCGCGGATTGGGTTCAGTAGAGTTGAACAGCAGAGCACGCCGAGGTTGAGGGTAATCTTGAACCGCAAAGCCCGCAAAGAAATCCGCGAAGATCGCAAAGAAAACCTCCAAAGAGACCTTCTTCGCGTCCTTCGCGCTACCTTGGCGATCTTGGCGGTTAAGAGCTCAAACTTTTCCAAGGACGCTCCAGGCCCACTGTGAAAGGGTTCCATCGCTATCTTCATCGCGGATTGGGTGCCGTAGAGTTCTCAGTCTCCCCCGAAAGGCTCGACGTGCTTCCAGATTTCGTCTTGGAGCGTTGCTGTGACGCCGCTTTTCGATTCTTGATAGCCAGCGTCATGTCCACCCAATCGTCCGCAGCCTTGAGATCTGCGGCCCGCGCCCGCGGGTCGTTACACTGGACGTCCGCGCGTTCCCTATACATCAAGTTCATATAGGCCATGGCATCGTCATAGTCGTGCCGCAGATCAATCGCCTTCTTCAGCATTTCCATGCCATCGGCTACGCGCTCCCAGTTTGCCTCTCTGACCGTGGAACACTCCGCCGCAAAGATCAATGGCTGTTCCTGCCGGAGTTTCAGCTTCGCACGCTGCTCCATCCGTGGCTGATACGTGCGCGTCCAATCGATCACCGCGATCGAGTAGTACAGTTCGGCATCCTTTGCGTCCATGCCAAGGGCCCCGTGATAGACTTCTGCGGCCTGATCGAGTTCCTTCATTTGGAAGTACATCTGCCCCAGGCCCTCCACAGCTTCCATATTCTTCGCGTCGAGTTCTAAGACTCTCCGATACTCGCGGATTGCAGCATTTCCCTGCTAAGGGTTCGACTCCTCATCTCTGCCCGGAATGTATTGTTGCGCGTACACGTTCGCCAGGTACAGATGAGCCTGAACGTTGCGCGGTTCGTTCGCCGCCGCGCGTTCCAGATGTTGCGCCGCTTCTTCATACTTCGCGTTCTTGTAGGCTTGAATCCCGATCGCAAGGTCCGCATTGCCGCCGGAAGCCTGGGGAGACGCAAACAGAAAATTCGAAGTAAACAACATCAGGCAGACCACAGCATGACGGGTCATACAGTCCTCCGGTGAATGGAGTCAGATCGTGGCCCGGGACTATTAGACACCAAATTGCACGCGATTGTTTCTGGGACAGGCTTCGCGCCTCATGCCATCATGGCACAGGAACACGCCCCGGCCACTAAGCACCTACCCCGTCTATATTTTGGTGAGCTTTGTCGCGCCTGTGCAACCATCATCGCCCGGTGCGGCTTGAGATGTCTTCGCGACCTTCGCGTGAACTTAGCGCCCTTCGCGGTTAAGAGCGTTTAACTTCCCCTCAAACCAACCAGGGAACTCTTCGCGTAAACCTCGAAAAATGAGCCACGCTACAATCCCAGCCATCCCGCACCACCCGAGAAACCGCACCACGCCCGCAATCGTTGTGTCGTACTGCAGAACTCCCAGACTCGAGAAGATCGCGTTCCAGTCATGCTCGATGTAGTCAGGATCGCCCGTGGTCACCAGCGGCAAGGCCATAGCTCGCGCATCCGCCATGTAGGTCGCAGTGTACAGCCAGTTCTCGAAGAAGAAAAAGGTGCAGAACGCAAACGCCGACGTCTGCCTCAACATGAAGAAATAAGTCGCCAGCAAGAACGGCACGAGCCACTGCAACAGCGTCCCACCCCAAAAACCCATCGTCGGACCAAGCCATCCGAACAACAGATGCCCACCCTCATGCACAACCAGGTTCGCCAGGTCGATGAAGAGAAATCCGTCCCGATTCTGCCAGGCGTAGGCAAGAAAAATGACATAAAACGCGACCCACGCCGCCAGCGCCCACCGCGACACCGGCCGCCACTCGCCTTGCAAAACGGTGGGCCACTCGTCGGGTAGAGAGAAGTCCATCAGGCCGATTCTAGGCGCGCAAAATGATTTGCCTAAGTTACGGAAGTTTTTTCACCAAACGCCGGAAGGTTTTAGTCCCTCCACGTTCACGCCACCTGAAGCAGATCACAACGCAACGCCGCATTTGCTGCTACATTCTTAATAGAGAGTGCAGCTTACAAAAGTGGAGCGGCGGGCGTCCTCGCCCGCCGGACGGTGTACCGTCCCACATACAACGGCCCGATGAAACCCCGCCAAAAGATCACCGTTATCGCGCTGCTCGTGCTGGTCGCCAGCTCCATCATCGGACTATTCCTCACCAGTGACACTGGACCTACAGCGTCAGCAAAAATCGCGAGGAACTCCTCCTCGCAGCAAGCACCTGGCGTCGACCAGAAGCCCCTGCAGACCGCCCATAACCTGGCGATCCTTGCGTCCACTCCGGAGGAACAGGAATTCGCGCACGAAGCCCTTCGCCTGGCCGACTACGAAGTCGACCTCGCTTTCTCCGACGCATTGCGCGAAGCAACCGAGCATCCACCTGCGCCGACTGCGGAACAACGGGATTTAAGCGCGCGCGTCGCGAAAGCAGATGAAGTCGTCAAGAACGATCAGGACGGCATCGCCCGTCTTACACGTCAGCTCGCCCCGGCGACCGGAACCGCCAAGGAAACTTTCCAGGACCGGCTCGACGTCCTCAAGGCACAGCTCGAGCTAGACCAGGACGAACTCGACGACGCCAAAGAAGACCTGCAACGGGCCGGCGGGAATCCGCAGGGCAAAATTCAGCACTTGCTCGACGAACACAACGCCGCCCACAGCGACGCCGTTCCCACCGGCGCGTCCCGATCCTCGGCAAGTTCGCCCGACTTCAGCTATCAGGCTCCCAATCTCGCACCCCAGGTGCGCGCCTGGTTTGCCTTGCGAAGCAAGCGATTGCTACTGGCACAGGCTCGCCAGGATGCGCTGGACCAAGTCGCTTCCCTGACCCTCACCCACGACGTCTTCGACAAGCGTGTAAAGGCGCAGGAAGATCAGAAGCAGGCGGTGAAGGTCAAGGCCGCGGGAATTACCAAGGGGGAGACTTCAGCCGATGCTGCGTCACGCAAAGACACAGCCAAGGAAACTCTCGCCTCCCTTCACCATCTTTCCCAGGACCAGAAGGCAGTCTCCGACTTCGATAAGCGCATTCAGGACCAACAGGAATTGGCCGATGTCTACGCCAACTGGAACGCACTGCTGGCAACTCGGCAGCGCGTCACCATTCACGGAATGCTGCAATCCGTGCTCTGGATCCTGTTGATCGCTCTTCTGATTTATCTGGTGGGTCGCCTGATCGAGCGCTATTTCATCGACCTGGCTGCTGACAAACGCCGACTGGTTACCCTGCGTGCGGTGGTCTGGTTCGCCGCACAGGCGTTGGGGATTCTACTGATTGCCTTCGTCGTCTTTGGCATGCCCAACCAAACGCCCACAGTGATTGGGCTCGCCGGCGCCGGCCTCACCGTCGCACTGAAAGACTTCATCGTCGGCTTCGTAGGCTGGTTCGTTCTGATGGGACGCAATGGCATCCGCGTCGGCGACTGGGTTGAAATCAACGGCGTGGTCGGCGAAGTCGTCGAAATCAGCCTGCTGCGCACCACGGTCCTCGAAACCGGAAACTGGACCGACTCCGGCCATCCCACCGGGCGCAAAGTAACCTTCGTCAACAGCTTCGCCATCGAAGGCCACTACTTCAACTTCTCCACGTCAGGCCAGTGGCTCTGGGACGAGATCGCCATATCCGTCCCCACCAGCCAGAACCCGTACCCGGTGATTGAGGCCATTCAGAAGTTGGTCGTCCAAGAGACGGAAGCGAACACTCACACGGCGGAAGACGAGTGGCAGAAGGCTGCCACCCGTTATCGCGTGCAATCCTTTTCCGCCAAGCCCGCCATCAACCTGCGTCCCACCGGCGGAGGCGTTGAGGTCCACGTCCGCTACATCACCCGCGCGCAAGACCGTCAAGCCACTCGCGCTCACTTGTACGAAGCGATTGTGAAGTTACTGCACGGCAACGAAGCCCTGACTGGCACCGCTGGCTAGCGGATAGGAAGCCCCCAAAAATAATCGGCGCCTTGAATTGCTTCTTCTTGGTCTGAAAAATGCTCCGAATTCCCTCACCCCTGTCTTCCTGAGCGGAGAGAGGCGTTAGCCGAACGCAGTCGAAGGACCCCGTGCCCGCCTGCGATAAGTTTTTTGTGAACGTCTGCCACACGTCCCTCGTCCTTCAAGACACTCGGTTTCTCCGGTCACCCGCCCCTACGGCCCGACCGTAATCGTCAATGTCCCCGTCCCCGAGGACGTCTGTGCCGTGATGGTGGCGGTTCCTTGTCCCACAATTTGTGCGATTCCGGACGTGACGTCCGCAAACTGGATGACCTGTGCATTATTGGAACTCCAGTTCGCTGTCAGTATGGTGCCGTCTGCGGATGCGGTGAAAGTGATGGCCTGCCCTTGGCTCGCAGCCAAGCTATAGGAAGTCTCCGAGGGCGATATGGTCACCCCGTTCGACGTAGTGCAGGAACTGCCCACGCAAACTGTAGTCGTGCCGCTGGCCGTGCCGTTGCTCGCCGAGATGGTCACCGATGTCCCACTGATGAGGGACACCAGCGTGATCATACCGGTATTGCTCACTGTCACGGCCGCGGGATCAGAACTGCTCCAGGTCGTCCCATTTGACGCCGTTACATTTTTCGTACTGCCGTCATCAAACACTCCCGTGGCTGTCAACTGCAACGTTTGGTTGACATTTTGTAACTCGGGACTGGACGGCGTAACGGTGATGCTCGACAACGTTGGATCGACGAAGAACCCATTGCAACCCGCCATCGTGCTCATCAGTAAGGCGAGAGCACACAGCAGCCCGAATACGGCCCCCAGCTTGAGGCCGGATCGCTGGTTCGACTTGAACATGACATGTTTAGGATGCCCGCGCTGCGCCACACGGTTGACTGGTTTATTGAAAAGCTCAAACTTCGCAATTTAGATGATGACTCCTTTGAGAAGTTTTCTTTCTTCCCCTAAATGATTGACGGTTGGCGATCTTTCAGCTGTACGGAAGATAAGCTCGAAAGCCCTCCTTCGATCTGCCTACGGGAATACTCGTAAAAGGACGATCTGACGGTCTGGCGGTCGCACCTAGCCACGATTGGAAAATTCACAGCTGCGCTCGGTGCCCCAGGTTCGCGTCCGTCCTTTGGACGCTAACCTGGGACAAACGTACCGAAAACAACAAAGGCCGGCGATCCGGAATTGCTCCCGGTCCCGGCCCTTGCTTCCTTCAACCTCGTTGCGGGTGAGCTAGTTTGCGGAGTTCGTGTTGCCCGCAGTCGTCCCCGCGCTGGGCGCGGTGTTGGCTTCGTTGCCTGTGGTGTTCGAGCTGTCCGTAGTGCCCGTGCGTTGCAAGCGCGGGAAGAACGGCGTCACTTCGAACGGCATCTTGTCGCGCGCCGACGTGATCGCTACTGGCTGCGACTTCACCAGTTCCACTTTGTCATCCCAGGCATTCAACTTGATGCGTCCGCCCAGCGGCAAAGCAGCGATCTGGTCCAGCTTGTTCCAGTCGATATTCGGCGCGGAGTTCATCAGCGTTGTCATACGCGTCACCACACCCGCTTCACCCATGTTGTTTCCAAGGTGAGCAGTGAGGAGCGCGTTCAATGCTGCCGCGCGCGTGTTGAGTGCCTTCAGGAACAGGCCTGCACCGTCGAGCTTCTGTGCGTAAGGCGAGTTCTTCAGCAGGTCGATCGCTTTCTTGTCGGCCGCCGCTTCTTCTTCCGGAATGTGCTTGAAGCCCAGGTTCTGGTACGTGGCTTCGTCGGAGAACAGCATGCGGTCGTTGAAGGCGTACTTGCTTCCCAGGTTGTGACCGAGCACGATGTGCGCCAGTTCATGCGAAAGCGCCATCGCCAGGCTGGACTCGTCCGGCAGAACGTCCACCAGGCCGCGGCTGATCACGATCGTGTTGCCCACGCTGAAAGTCTCGAGCGGCGAGGTCAACAGCACGCGCGTCCGGACCGGGCGGGGCAGGTCGACGTTGTTGGTGACTTCGATGTTGTTGACGACCGTCTGCAGAATCTTGTCGACGTCGCCTTCGGGAGCAAGCAGACCGGCGCGCTGCAGTCTTTCGATCACGTTATCTTCTGCCTGCTGCTGCCATTCGCGCTCAGCTGCGAGTGGCGACGCATCCTGCGCTGTCGGGCTGTTGTCCTGCACGCTGTCCACACGGATGTTGGTCAGTTCGTCTGACTGCCCGTCTTTCTTCAGGTCATAACCCCAGATGCGGGTCTGCGCCTTGAAGGCCAGCTGATTCTTTGCACCGGCGCTGAAGTCGCCTTCTTCGCTGTAAATGAATGCGGGTACCCAGTAGCCCGGAATCAGGTTCAGGCGCCAGCTGTCCATGTGGAAGAAGAACGAGTTGCGCGGCCGCGGCGCGTACGTGCCGTTCAGGCGGACAATGTTGTAATCCTGATCTTCGACCCAGACGCGGCCGAGGAAGCGGCCGTTGCCCGTGCCCTTCTTGGGGGTGACGTCAAACACCAGGCAACGCACGTCGCCCAGAAATTCGCGGCGCACGTAGCGGAAATCATAGTGCTGGCGGTCGAAGTCGTTGCGGTCAGCAAAAATCATCCATGAGAAACCGAGCGGCTGGTACTGCACCTTGAACAGCTTGGTGAAGCCACCGAGCAGCTGCTTTTGCATGCTGACGTCGTCCTTGATGTAATCCTTGCGATCGATGGTCGTGCTCAGGTCCATGCGGCCCAGGAAGTATCGGTCAGTCTGCGGAACCGGACCGAGCGTGGGATCGAGCGTCAGGTTCTGCAGATAGGTCTCGACCACCGGCGTACGCGTTGACAGCATCTTGACCAGGCCCTTTTCGCGCAGCACGAAACGATCGACCACCTGATCCATCGTGGTGGGCGCCGGTCCAGCCTGCGGGGGCGCGGGCTGCTGATTCGCCTGCGATTGTGTCTGCGTCGACGATGTCGCCGGGCTGGACGTTTGGACCGAGGCCGGCTGCGACGTCGGCGGGTTATCGGCCGCATTCTGCGCCGCCGCACCAAGCGACAGCAGCAGGGTTGCAGTGACCATCCAATTCAAGGTACGCATAACTCGTGTCTCCATGTTTCCTGAAACCAATTTCTTCAAATCTCTTTCTTTAACTGCCAAGTGCTTCATCAGTACGCCAACTGGAAAACGACGTGTACGACAGCGGTGGAATCCACCGCCTGACCATTACGTTGCGCCGGCTTGAAGCGCATCCGATTCGCAGCAGCGACGGCGGCTTCATCCAGCCCATGACCGAGCCCCCGGACCACTCGATTCACATGCAGTTGTCCGTTGGCCGCAAAACTCACTTCCAGTAAAACTTCTCCCTCGAGCCGAAGCGCGCGCGCTTCTTCGGTGTACGTCGGATTTGGCTTGAACAAAATCTCCACCGGCGTGGTCGGAGCGTTGTCGTTCAGCTGTTGCTTCGGCCCGCCGTGCGCAACTTCCTGCTGGCCAAAGCCACCCGTCGCCACGGTGTTGCCACGCCCATTGCTGCGCCCATCGCCGTTGCCGCCGATCGCGACTCCATTGCCAAAACCTGCACTGGCAACCGTTCCTTTCATGCCCTTCGCACCGCCGGTGCCGTTTCCATAACCAGGACCCTGCGGCATCTCAAACGAACCAACATTCGCAGCGACCAGATGTGCTCCGGGCTTGCCCTCGCCCTTGAGTCCGTTGGGATCTCCAAATCCACCGGTCTGTACCTTCTGCACAGGAACGTTGAGGGTGGGCGTGGCCGAGCTTCCCGTAGAAAACTCACCTGTGTGAATCAGTTGCGGGCGAGCACCGCCAGCCACCTGCTTCAGTTCGGGTGCCTGAAAATTGTTTAACGCCACCTTCGGAGCTTCCGGCTCAGGCTCAGGAGCGCGCACCGTGCGAATCTCGCGCGGCACCACCAGATGCGGCGTTGCAATCGGCGCAGCCGGCAATAACTTCGCTTTCACGGCCTGGATCTTGGGCTTGGGCAACGGCTTCGGCTCCCGACCCGGCAGCGGAATCAGCTCAGTCAGGTGATAGTTCTGCTTCAACTGCAACTTCTCCGGAAACAGCAGCCCGATGTTGACCAGAAGCAGGATGAACAGGAGTTCGATCCCGTAGCTGGTGGCCAACGTCTGCCAACTGATCCGGCGATTGGGAAGAAGCCCGAACTGTGGTCCGCGGTAAGGCGTAGCCATTCAAACGCTCCAAATGGGGACCCGGGCTGAGGGAGAGTGCACGGGTTGGAAGCTTCAAAGTACGGGAGTTCAGACGGGGGGTAAACGTGTCCGTTGCTGGTGTACCTTGGTAACCGCTCAGTACCCGAAATGAAGGACTCGGCCCAAAACGGGCGCGGAGCTTGCGTTTCATGCACTTACACGGCTACGTCTCCGGCGAAAATAGGAGAAAACCGGAACTCCCGCCAGGATCACCAGCGATCCCACGGCCGAGTTCAGTAGATTGTCGGTGAAGGTGTAGTAAAGCAGCACGCTCGACGCCGCAACAAACAATGCCGGCACAACTGGATACCCCCACACCCGGTAAGGACGAAGAGCGTTTGGTTCGCGTCGTCGAAACACGAATACGGTGCTCGCGGTGATCATGTAGAACAACCATTCCGCAAAGATGGCCAGCGAAAAAAGCTGGCGAAAATTTTCTCCCACCAGCAACAGCGCAATCGCCAGGCCTAACTGCAACAGAATTGCGCGCGCAGGAGTTAGATAACGCGGGTGGACTTCGGCGATCGAAGTGAAAAAGTATCCATCGCGCGCAGCTGCGAAGGGCACACGCGCACCGCTCATGGTGGTGCCGTTGAGCGTAACCAGCATCGAAAGCGCCATGCCGGCCGAGACGATGCTGGCACCAAGAGCTCCCGCGACCAATGCGACTGCATCGGAAGCCGGACGCGGAGACATGGCGATCGTCGCAGCGGGAAGCACGTACTGAACTCCCGCATTCAGCAGTACATAGAGGCCCCCGACGATCGCCACCCCGGCAATCAGAGCGATCGGAATATTGCGCTCGGGATGATGGATCTCGCCCCCGACCTGGTTGAGATCGTTCCAGCCGTCGTAGGCCCAAAGCGCAGCGACCAACGCGGCCATGAATCCGGCGACTCCGCCTTTGGCCCCAATATATGTCGTAGCAAAATTGTTCCAGCCATCCCCGCTGCGATATCCAAAACAAACCACAACGATTCCGACGATGATGGCCACCTTCAGCAGCGTGAAAACGAGTTGAAACTCTCCTGCTTTCTTCACGCCGATGTAGTTCAGGAATGAGATCAACGCGGCAGCCGCGATGGCGGCGACCTGGCCATACGTGACAGTAAGCGGCTTGAGCACAAGAGGCTGCAAGAAAAACGAAAACAACGAAAACGTACCCAGAATGCGCACAAATCCCAGCGTAACTGTCGCGATGGACGCGGGTTTCGAGATGAGCAGCGTCGTCCACGCATAGAGAAAACCACCGAGTGCGCCGTAGGCGTCGCGCACGTAGACGTATTCGCCGCCTGCCTGCGGCTTCATCGCGCCAAGTTCTGCGTAAGTAAGCGCCCCAAAAAACGACAGCAGACCGCCCACAAACCACGCCAGATAAACCAGTTTGGCCGAGCCAACTGCCTGCATCATCTCCGAGGGAACGAGAAAAATTCCGCTGCCGATGATGGTCCCCACGACGATCGCCGTGGCGTGGCTAACCCCAAGATCGCGCGCGAGTTGGGGTGAAGTTGACGTTGTGGTTGGCATCGGAAGCTGGAGTATACGGGAAAAGAAATCTTTTCACTGCAGAGGACGGCGAGGGATCGCAGAGAGCGCAGAGGAATGCACGAACAGGTTCGAGAGATGTATTCTCCGCGCTCTCTGCGGACCGACTCTGCGCTCTCTGCGGTAAGTTTTGTTTGTTAGCTTAGGGATAATAAATCGACTGCCAGAAAGCCCTCTGCTGCGCCGCGAGCCGCCGGATGGCCTAAACTCGACCCAGCCCCTCAAAAGCGCTCCTAGACCTCCAGAACGCAATTAACGGGCATTCTAGGCGAAGGTCGCGATCGCCGTTTGGGCAGCTCCAGCCCGCCAACGAACTTTTAATTACTTAGCTAATAGTCAATCATCCTCGAGCGGTTCAACTCGTCTTGCTAGTCCCAGAAGGCTTATCCTCCTGCCTTTCTGTCGGCCAAGAGGATGCTGACGACGTACCCGATCCCAAACGTCACTGCCGTGCCGATCGCGACATACCAGGTCCAGGGCACGCGAGTCCAGAGCCATAGGTAGAGTTCTGTGCAGAATCCAAAGAACATGCCGACCATCGCTCCCCTCTCGTTCGCCCGCTTCGTCAACACACCCAGCAGGAAGACACCCAGCAGCGCACCGTAGGCAACTGAAGCGATCGTCAATCCGACTTCGATCACGCGCGCGACTTTATGCAGCGACAAAATCGCCAGCCCGAACAGAACCAACGCCCAAACAAGAGTCGAGACGCGCGAAAGGCGAAGTTGCGTGCGATCATCGGTGTGGGGATGCCGGCGCAGGTAGAAGTCCATCATCGAACTCGACGAAAGCGAGTTCAGCGCCGCGCTCAGGTTCGACATGGCCGCCGCCAGGATCGCGGCGATCAAAAGTCCAGAAATCCCATGGGGCAGCCGGCTAACGATGAACTTGGGGTAGATGTAGTCGGCCTTCCCGAAGGTCGAGGAAGGCAGTTGATAGTAGGCCCAAAGCATCACGCCCACTGTCAGGAAGAGCGCGAACTGCACGAAGATGGCGACTCCGCTGGCCAGCAACGCTGTAACCGACTGCCGCTGATTACGTGCGGCGAGCAGTCTCTGCACGATGAGCTGATCGGTTCCGTGACTGGCAGTCGTGAGAAACGCTCCGCCGATCAATCCCGCCCAGAACGTATAGGGTTTCCAGAAATCGGGTGCGAAGTTGAAGACCTGTAGCTTTCCCGCGCCGGCGGCCAGGCCATGAATGGCGCTCCACCCACCGGGAACCAGGTGCAGAATGGTGAATACGCCCACAAGAGTTCCACCGACATAAATCACCGTCTGCACTACGTCCGTCCAAATGACCGCCGCAAGTCCACCTTCAAACGTGTAGATCAGCGTCAACGCTGTGATGATGGCGATGGAAGCAATCTCGCCCGTGCCCAACGCAATCGTCACCACAATCGAAACTGCGTAGACACGCACGCCTTCCGCCGCGGCCCGGGTGAGCAAAAAGAGAGACGCCGTCAAGGTGCGCAGGCCTTTGCCAAAGCGGCGCTCGATCAATTCGTAGGCGGTGTAGAGATCACCGCGAAAGTAGTGCGGGAGCAGCACAAAGCTGATGATGATGCGCCCGACTACGTATCCCATAACCACTTGCAAAAACGTGAGGTTCGAGTCGTACGCCAAGCCGGGGATGCTGATGATGGTCAGCGTACTGGTTTCGGCGGCGACGATGGAAAGCGCAATGGCCCACCATGGAATGCTGCGATCAGCAAGAAAATAATCGCGCAAACTGCGCTGCCGCTTGCGAAAGCGCAGGCCAAACAGGGTGATGCCGGCAAGATAAAGCGCGATGATGGCGAGATCGAGATGGTCGAGTCCCATGCGGCGGGAACGATTGTACCGAGTCTTGGGAAAGGCCCTGATTAACTTGTCGAGAACCCCAGTCGAGCTCCAAGTAACCCACCCTCCCGCAAAAAGCGCGCGGAGGGTGGGGCATCCACTGCTTCTGGTCGCGCAGTATGTCCAACCTCTCTCGGAAGCAGATCGTTTTCACCATCGAAGCTGGCAGAATAGTGACAAATCTTTTACAGCCATCCATCTGCGGCGTCATCTAATGTTCAAAGTAGCCATACACTTTTGCTGTTTATTCACGCAATCCCAAGCTGCGTGATGGGTCCTAAATCTTTCGACGACCATTCGAAGGCGAGAACCGAGCACAAAATCAATGCGGAACGGCCCTAGACCGACGCGGTATTCGTCTCAGTCATTGAAGGATATCGTGTGTCTGTGCGCCGACAATTCGAACGACGAGGTCTGGGAGGAGTTCGTTTCGCGAGTTGGCAAACCCATAAGCCTCACCATCATGCGCACTGCGTCGTTGTGGGGCGATGCTTCCCGGTCCGTGGTTGAGGACCTGGTGCAGGCGACCTACCTGAAACTCTGGGAAGATGGTTGCCGCCTGCTGCGCGACTTCGCCAATCAGCACCCCGAAGCAATCCTGGGATACCTGAAGAAAACTGCCGCCAATACCGCGCATGACTATTTCAAGCACCGTCACAGCCAATCCGCGGGTGGCGACCAGCCTCATGTGTCCACTTGGGATGTGGATCCGGAAGCGGGCCAGGAAATTCACGGGAGTGAAGAAAGGATTAGTTTCGAAGTGATCCTGGGCGAGATCGACGAGCGGCTGAAGCAGGTCTTGTCGGGTCCCGATTGCGAGCGCGACCGCATGATTTTCTGGCTCTATTTCCGGCAAGGCATGAGCACGAAAGAAATAGCCTCCTTGCCCGCTATCTCACTGACTACAAAGGGTGTTGGAAGCGTTCTTGAGCGAGTGAAACAGTGCATCCGGGGGCAGATCATTGGCCCCGCCTCGCATTCCGAAAATAATGAGCATGAAATCAAAAGCAAAATGCCGCGCGAACTCGTAATGGGTTTGTATGGGGCCTCAGAGTAATGGGACGTCAACCGGATAAACACATCGACGAACAGGAGCTTGAAGCTCTCGTGCTGTCGTCTTCGGACAGCCCAAAGACCCGTGGCTTTTTGCCCGATTCTGTGCGTGAGGCCATGCGTCATGTGGAATCCTGCTCGATTTGCAGCGGGAGAGTGGCCGAGTACCGCCGAGTTGTCGATCAACTCTCCAACCTAGCGGTTTCGGAAGCGGACGCTGCGAAACCAGGCTGTCCCCAGCATGTCGACTGGCACGAAGTGGCTGCCGGCCTGTGGCCTGAGTTGAAGGCGAAGCAATTGATCATGCACGCCGCGACCTGCGCGCACTGCGGACCCCTGCTTCGCGCGGCTGCGAACGTGAGTGATGACGCATCTCCTGAAGAAGAGGAACTGCTCGCTCAGTTAAGGACTCCCACGCGCCCGGCGCAAACTGGCCGGGAAGCGATCCCATCATACGCGGAACCTCGGTCCGCATGGCAGGTGCTACTGCAGTGGAAGGTATTTGTGCCTGCTCTTGCCGTCCTGATGATTGTGGGATTCATCGCCACGAAAGCGTCGTCTTCGCGAGTGGCGCTTTCTGGGCCGAGGTTCGCCGAATTCGCCGTCGACACTCATAGACAGTATGTCAATGGACAACTCGCGCTGGACGTCCACTCGGATTCACAGCAGACGATCAATCAGTGGTTTGCGGGGAAAACGCAATTCGCTGTGACCGTGCCGGCGTCTCCTGCGGCGCCTGGTGAGGAGCGGCCTTACCACCTGAAGGGTGCGCGAGTGGTGCAAGTCGGCGGCAAAGCCGCCGCTTACATCGCGTATCAAATGCAAGCTGGTCTAGTCAGCCTCATCGTAGCTCCCGATTCGGCCGCTGTCGCTGCTGGAGGCACGCGGCTTGATTTCAAGAAAGTAAGTTTCCACTACAGCATGTTTGAGGGCCATAGGGTCGTCACCTGGTCGGTGCATGGCCTCACGTACGCCCTGGTTTCGCAGGAAGGAAATCGCACGCAGCGATCTTGCATGGTGTGCCATTCCGCGATGAAAGATCGTGATCTCAGTCAAACACCGACGCCGCTGTATTCATCAGAAAATCCTTCTGAGCCGGTCTGGCAATAGGTCTGCGTTAGCGCTCTTTGTTTGAGCCTCCACGGGTGTGCATGGCCACCAGCTTTGCGGATGTTCCGCTGCGCAATGTAAACCGCATCTAGATTAGGCCGAGCGCATTTCCGCAGCGGACAAAACACAAGGTCCCTCCACTCCGAACTCCGGCACGCTGCGCATGCCGGAATTCTCCGGTCGGGATGACAGAGTGGGTCACGGGATGACAGAGTGGAGGTTGCGGGATGACAGAGTGGGGGCTGCGGTAAAGAGCTTTATCCACAAAAAGCAAAGTCGGTCGGAATCTCGTGATATCAAGTGAGGCCGGTTGGGCCTCACAACAACTGTTCAGAAAAACGGGCGCTGTTCGCTACTCGTATCCGAAAGTTGGATATGGATGAGGTGATGCGGCGAGCAGCGCCCGTAGTGTCTTCAACGAGATTCATCGTTGAAATGAATAGAAAATGGAGAAAAGAAAAATGAATTTCAGCTTCACTCAGCAAACTGGAAAGCGCTCGTGGAATTTGAAGTCGTTCATGACGACCCTTGTCCTTGGATGCGCTTTCGGCGCGGTGACACAAGCGGTGGCGCAAGTCACGCCTCCGACCACTCCCGACACAATTGCAGTCCCGGCGGGCAACTCTCCATACTTGGTTGGCCACGCCTTCGGTTCACAGGGCTATACTTGCCTGCCCACCAGCACGGGTGGCACTGCCTGGAATCCCACTGCCCGGCCCGAAGCTACTCTCTTTACGGATCTGTTCGGGCAACAGTTCCAGATCATCACTCACTTTCAGAGCATCAACGCGAACCCAAAACCCAACGTCCAGGTCCCGCTCAGTGGGAACGCGACGTGGCAGAGTTCTCTCGATAGCAGCAGGGTGTGGGCTGTGAAGGTGAACGGAATCGACGCCGGCACCGACCCCGAGAGCTGCCCGACTACCGGCTCGATTCAATGCCTGTTGTTGCAGTCAGTCGGGAACAAGAAGGGGCCCACCGGGGGTAACCTGCTGGCCAACACCACCTTCATCCAACGCTTAAATACCAAAGGAGGAGCTGTTCCTACGACCGCCTGCACCGTCGGACAGACGCAGTTAGTGCCGTACACGGCCGACTACTTCTTCTTCCGCGCGGACAAACAATAAGTTCTTCCTTAACCGAGGAGACGGTGTGCACGCGAATTCGACGAACTCTGTCGAACTTCGCGTGCACAACTGTTTTGTTCGTCAGTGGCGTCGCGAATCTTCCTTTCCACACAAAGGCGAACGAAGTCACGTGGAGGGTTCCCGCATGAAGCCATGGCTCGTGCTTTGTCACAGAACTTTGTTTTCTTGTGTTAGAACTACCCCGTGGCCATCTATCTCGGCATCGACGGCGGGGCGACGAAGACGACCTGCGCAGTAGGCGATGGGAAGTCTGTGATCGGTCTCGCGACGGCGGCCGGGAGCAACGTCATTCGCCTGGGCGAGGCGCGCGTAAGGGAAGCTTTGCATACCGTGGTGCGCGCGGCTTGCACGGCGGCGGGAGTCACCGCAGCACAAATCGACGGCGCCTGCGTCGGCGCTTCGGGAGCAGGACGAGCGGAAGTTTCCGATGTCGTCGCTCGAATGATGGCGGAAATCATGCCATGCCGCTTGCAGGTGGTGGGCGACATAGTGATTGCGCTGCAGGCGGCCTTTGGCGATGGGCCGGGAATCGTCGCTAACGCCGGCACCGGTTCCTTCGCCTATGGCCGCGACGCAAGTGGCAAGATCTCACGAGCCGGAGGTTGGGGGTTTGCGATTTCCGATGAAGGCTCGGGCCAGTGGATCGGACGCACAGCGGTGGGTGCGGCGCTGCGTGCGCAGGAGAATGGGGAGAGACCAGTACTGCTGGCGTCGATTGAGAAGGAATGGAATGCGACTTCTCTCAACGATCTGGTGCAGAAGGCGAATGCATCGCCTCCGCCGGATTTCTCGGCTTTGTTTCCCGTGGTCCTGTCGGCGGCCAATTCGGGCGATTCGGTGGCGCGCGGCGTGTTGACGCGGGCCGGAAACGAACTCGCTGAACTGACGAAGAGTGTAGTTCGGCGGCTGTTTGGCGGTGCTGGAAATGTCCCGGTGGCCATGGTGGGGGGAGTCTTTCGTCAGTCGGCTCTGGTGCGGCAGGTTTTCTACAATCAACTCGCGGGTGAGTTTGCGAACGTCTCCGTCAATCCGACCGTGGTTGAACCGGTGTTAGGTGCGCTGGAGCTGGCGCGGATAGGTGCTCGCGGCAGGTAGCGCGAGCATATTGCCGGATGTTTCGGAGGACGCTTGCTCTCAGGGTGTGGGTGGGACGCCCACACGACAGCCGCCGGGACGGCGGCGGTACTTTGGCGATTACGAATGGCTTTCGATTCTAATGGCGGCGCGAAGATGGCTCCTGAGCGTGTGGAGACGGCTGCGGCTTCTGGTCTGTCCGCGAATGATTCTGCCCATGTCCTTTCCGTCGCGGGCGATCCTGCGCTTTCGGAAGATGTCGCTCTGAGCTTGTTGAAACGTCCCGATTTGCCGGCAGAGACGCTCGAGCGATTGGGGAAGAACAGCACGGTTCTGAAGCATCGCAAGGTGAAGATCGCGCTGGTGGAGCATCCCAGGACGCCTCGCCATGTCTCGCTACCGCTCGTTCGGCAGTTGTATACCTTCGACCTGGTGCAGGTGGCGCTCACGCCCACAGTTCCTGCGGATCTGAAGCGGGCGGCTGACGAGGCACTGTGCAATCGGCTAGAGACAATTTCTTCAGGCGAGAAATTGACGCTGTCACACCGGGCCTCCGGACGGGTGGCGGGAGAACTATTGTGCGATGCCGAGCCACGTGTTGTGCGCGCTGCATTGGAGAATCCTCGACTCACCGAAGCGTTCGTGGTGCGAGCCGTCCTGCGCCCGGATGCGCCCGCGGCTTTGATCGAAGCGGTTTGCCATCACGCGCAGTGGTCGTTGCGGCGCGAAGTGTGGGTGGCCTTGCTGAGGAACGAGAAGACTCCGATGGCGCGGGCGTTGGAGTTCGCGCGGAGCATGCCAGTGGCACAGCTGCGAGAAATCCTGCAGAGTTCGCGGCTGCCGGGAAATGTGAAGGAATACCTGCTCAGAGACCGCGGAACGTCCGCACGCTAGCTTTTTCCGCTTTTCCTAAGAAGCGAGCAACCCAGGAACCGGCATCCACTTGCATTACGGTCTATACTCGCGGCTGCCGCGAAGAGACTCATCACTCGTTTATCGGGGGCTCGCATGACCAAGACTGCACTGCTGCGGTTTACGCTGGGATTCGTGATTGCGTTATCAGGTAGTCGGTCTCATGTGGAAGCAGCGCCTGCTGCTGCGCAGGACAAAGTGAAGGGCCTTTATGGTTGTTCCGAGTCCGATATCGCGAGCTACCAGGCGCGCCGCGCCACCGGTCCAATTCGCGTAGACGGACTACTCGACGAGCCCGATTGGCAGCAGACCGAGAAGTCTCCTCGGTTTGTGGATATGGCAACGGGCGAGCCGGCCATCTATACGACGAAGGCAGCCGCGCTGTGGGACGACCAGAACCTGTACATCGGCTTCTGGGTCGAGGAGCCTCTTGTTCAGGCAAAGCTCACAGAAAAGAACTCGCTGATCTTTAATGAGAATGACGCCGAGGTTTTCATTGACGGCGGTGACACCTACTACGAATTCGAAACCAACGCCCGCGGCACGACCTATCAGATGTTCTACATCTGGCGCGATGCCTACCGTAAAGGCAGCCGCTTTGATGTGCCGGAGTTCGATGTCGTCAAGAACAACGCCATGACGTTCGGCGGCGATTATGATCGGCAGGCGCCAACCTTCTGGAAGGGAACGAATCCGCGCGGGCTGCGCTGGGCTTTCTTTGGATGGGGCTTTCCCGGACTCGAGAGCGCCACACATGTCGACGGCACTCTGAACGACAACTCCGATGTCGACAAGGGCTGGACGGTCGAACTGGCGTTTCCGTGGAAAGGCACTAAGTGGCTCGCCGGCGATCGAGCGTTGCCGCCGAAGGATGGCGATGTCTGGAAGATTTTCTTTGGCCGCTTCGAGTTGCTGCGCGTGGCTGGCGCTGAAGTTCAGCCTCACCCTGGCTGGGCATGGAACCGGCACGGCGTGTACGACACGCATCTTCCCCATTGCTGGACCGCGGTGCACTTCTCGACCCAATCGATGTACTAGGAGTCGAGCAGATGCGGCTGGCGCGTTCGGAAGGGGTGAAGTCCTTTTGCGTCGTACTCAACTTGAGTTCTCGGGAAATTCCTTGACACATTCAGATCTTTGATCTGATCGCTGGGGATGCTCCACAGATCGCGGACCAAATTGACATGGTATATCCGATGGCTTATGATCCGCGCACTTTCCAAGGACACCCATTCACCGATGCCGCGCGCTCGCCACGGAGACTCCTCTGGACAGAAACGACGCCTTGGTGGACCGCGTATTCTGCTTGTGTTTTTCGCTCTCCTGTATGTCCCGCCAACTTTCGCGCAGTTCTTTGATGGTTTCGACAACTTAAAGCTTGATCCGGACAATGGTTGGTTTTTCAAGGCTGGCGACGGCACGGCGAGTATGGACTTCCGCCAGGGCGGACCGGGGTACGCGTCGATTTTTGTGGATGGAACGACCGACAAGCGCGGAATCTGGTGGGCACTGATTGAGCGGAAGGTATCCGATCAGATGGACCTCAGCCTGATGCAGAAGCCGGGTCATGAATTTCGCATTGAAGCGCGCGTTCGGTCCAGCCACGCGCCTCGCCGCATAAACTTGCAGGTCCTGACACAGCGCACCACCGACTACGAGTCTCACCTGATGGAATATGACATTCCCGACACTGACAACTGGCATACATTCAGCATGACCACTCGCGGCTTCGACGCCAGGCCCGGCGACACGGTTTTCGGCCATATGGCATTAATGGATTGGGGACTGGAAAAATACCGCATGGATGTGGATTACATCAAAGTAGATCTCGTTGATGCGGCCACCGCGGGACCTGATCAAGGCGAGGCAGTTCCCTACCATCCTCCCATCGCGGATCCGAAGAGTTTCAATCAGAAAGTCAGAGTCGCGGCTGACAGCTCGATCGATATTGAGAACACCGACGTCAACATGAACGACTGGTACGTTCAGGGTGCCTCGGGCGGGAAGGTCAATCTGCTTACTGTTGATGGAACACACTATGTGATCTTGCGTTGGGACTTGCGGCAGTTTGCAGGGAGAAAAGCGACGGGTCACGGACTGCTGGAGTTGACAACGCATTCCGTCCAGCAAAAAGCCCAGCGCCTTAAGGATTTTGGAATCGTGAGAGTCGTGGAAATTCTGGGCGGAGATCCCAACTGGGACCAGGCGACCGTGACGACCGACAGTTTCTGTCACTATCAACCTCTCAATCGGGTTGTCAACACGCAGATGATTATCGATTGGCCGATTACGGAGGGCGACGGCGGCAAAACGTATCTTACGATCGGACATCCGGTCTTGCAGCGCTTGATCGATGGGAAGACGCTGGGCATCGCCATCAAGCCGTTGGGCGCGCTCAATGCCGCTTTTTATTCAATGGAGGATGAGAACGGCAAGAATAGTGCGCAGTTGTACTTTAATGTTCAGAAGTGAAGATGATGCGTGCGGCACATATTCGTTATCCGACAATGTACCAGAATTGGTTTCACAAATCGGTTTGGGAAGCGCACGACTTCACAGGCTACGGAGAAACTCAGGCGCCGTCAGCAAAGCGAACCTCAGGCGCTAAAGCGCCAGCGGCTGTTCAACCGTTTACGGCACGAATAAATTCGTGCCCTTCCCTATTGTGTTGCTACGGGACTTTTTCAGCAGCCTGTTCATTCGTGCCGCCAAGAACTGCATGGACGCTGGGCTGCAGCCCCTGAGGCGAATTCCCTTAATTTTAGGAACTATTTAAAGGAGTCGACGTTACGCGATTCGGAGGTGTCCGATGAGTGCATTGCACATGGGGTTTTCGATAATCCTGTTGGCTTCTCTTACCACGACTGCCACGTTCGTCGAATGTCAGCAACCAACGAAGCAGCCCCCGCCGGCACAGCTGGCTCCAAAAACCGTGCCGGAACAGGTACAGCTATTTATTCCTTATAAGCCATATTCACAAGCAGACAATCAGCGCATCCTGAAGCTCTACGAACCGCTGCGCGTCTCCGACGTATCAGACGGAATGGATGTCATCGGGTTGCAGGACATCGGTATTGCAGAGGCGGCCATCCAGCCACTGTGGCGCGATACGGAGAATTTCACTCACCGCATTGTTGGGATCGCCGTAACCGCACGTTACGTGCCCACCAATAAGCGTTTGGCCAAAACGCCTCCGGAAGAGGTCGAGAACTGGTATGACAATATTACCGGGGAACCCTTCATGGACGCCCTATTTCCGGGCTGTGTGCTGGTGATTGATGCAGAGGGCGATGGAGACACTCGCAGCATCGGCTCAACCAACATCATGGACTGGCAAAAGCTGGGAATGCTAGGGGTCATCACCAGCGGAGGTCTGGCCGACAGTGACGAGATCATCAATCACAAAGTGCCCGCCTATCACAAACGAAAAGGCCGCGGATTCCGTCCGGGCCGTAATGAAATTGAATCTGTAAATCGACCAATCAATTTAGGCGGCGTCCTGGTGCGACCAGGCGATGTGGTCATGGCCGATGGCGATGGCGTCATTGTCGTGCCGCGCGAGCACGCCGAAGAAGTAGCCAAGGCCGCTATGCAGTTCCTCGATAACATTGGTCTGGAGCGCTATCAGAAAATGCAGAAGGGGCAGAAGCCGTGAGTGGCTTTTTCAAAGCCACCATTCCCCGTAGCTCCGGCCCTCCGAAGCGAGAAACTAGATGAAGGTAGGATTTGTCGGCTTGGGAGCTATGGGTCTACCGATGGCCAAGCGTGTACTCAGCGCCGGCCACACGCTTTACACCACTTTCCATCAGCGGCGCGAGCCCGCGGAAGAGCTCCGCGCGATGGGGGCGTCCGTCCTCGCAACTCCCGGTGAAGTAGCCGCGGCCACCGACGTAGTGATTACGATCCTGCCGGCCGATGCGGAACTGAAGGAAGTAGTTTTCGGAGCTGCAGGAATTCTTGGCGGCATAACGGCGGGCAAGGTACTGATTGAAATGACGAGTGGGACGGCTCTGGCTATGCAAGAGGTAGACGAAGCCATCAGAGCGAAAGGCGGCTCCGTCCTGGATGCGCCGGTGAGCGGCGGGACTCCGGCTGCCGAGCAGGGCACGCTGACGATCATGGTGGGCGGCGAGGAATCATTGCTCGAGCGTTACCGACCCTTGCTACAAAGTATGGGAACTCGCATTGTGCACGTCGGCAAGGCAGGTCAGGGAAAAGTCGTAAAGATCGTGAATCAGATGATGGCCGCTATCCATCTTCTTACCATTGGTGAGGCGTTTGCGCTTGGCATTACGAATGGTGCTGATCCTGACATCCTGTACGAAGTAATCAAGAATTCGTCCGGATACTCCAAAATGATGGATTTGCGACTTCCGGAATTTCTTCTGAAAGGTTCATTCGATCCGGGCTTTAAATTGGATTTGATGAAGAAGGACGTGAACCTTGCGATCGAGTCTGCAAAAAACTCAAACACTCCGCTTCTCCTGACCGCAGCGGCCGCACGGGTATTCGCGGCCGCTAGTGCTGACGGCAAGGGTGACAGAGACTTTTCGGCAGCCGCACAGTTTCTCGCCAATCTTGCGGGTGTGGATCTAAGCCAGGCCAAGACCAGGTCAGCATGACCACTTCTTCCGAGCTGATTCGGCAGTTGTCCGAATTCGATGTCGCCACTTTATATGAGGCCGCCGGCCAGCGAGGAATGGTGGATCCGGCGATTCGGCCGATGTGGAATGGTGCTCATCTTTGCGGTCCGGCGATCACCGCAAGCTGCCCGGCGCGCGACAATCTCATGCTGCATCAAGCCGTAGCCCTTGCGGCCCCAGGCAGCGTGCTGGTGGCCAATGCCGAACGATATCAGTACGCCGGAGCTTGGGGAGAAGTGCTGACGGTTGCGGCGCAAGCGCGGGGCATTGCAGGCCTGGTGATCGACGGTGCGGTGCGGGACATCGAAGCCATCGCGAAGCGGCGCTTCCCCGTCTTCAGTCGTGGATTGGCCATTGGCGCGTGCACGAAAGAAAAGTTTGGCACCCTGAACGAACTCATCGATCTCGGTGGAGTTACCGTTCGTTCGGGGGACATTGTGGTGGGCACCGGCGATGGCGTAGTGCTCATTGATGCCGATTCGATCGAGCAAGTCTTGAAAGCTGCCATTGCGAGAAGAGACCGCGAATCGGAAATCTTCCGGCAACTCGAAAAAGGCAAAACCACGATCGAGATTCTGGATCTTCCAAAATGGAATCAACGTGGCAGGAAGGCCGGGCAATGACGGCACCTGAGCGCCTTCGCATAGAAGATCTCACCGAAATTATCAGAAAAACGGCGGTGGAGGCGCGCGCGTGATCCGAAGTAATCCGGAACAGACGTTTAATTTCTATCCCGTTCCGACCGACATTCACTTCGGCTACGGTACCTTGTCCAAGTTGCCAGAACTAATCCGTTCTGTTCCGGCACAGCGAGTGTGTGTAATCACCGACCCTGGCATCCGGGCGGCGGGAATTCTGCAATCAGTTCTCAATCTTCCTGGCGCGGCAGGGATCACTTTTGAAGTATATGACGAAGTGAAACCGGACTCAGGCTCAAAGCTGATAGCCGAGGCGGCGGAGCAGGCTCGCCGATTCAAGGCTGAAGTGGTGGTCGGGATTGGAGGCGGGAGTTCTCTCGACACGGCAAAGGCAGTGGCGACCCTGCTCACCAATCCCGGCACGATTCTCGACTACACAGGCCTTCATCGCGTGAAAAATCGCCTGCCTCCCCTGATCGCCATCCCAACAACCTCGGGAACCGGAAGCGAGGTGAGTCTTTGGTCGGTATTCACGAATGATGACACCGGGCTGAAGGTTGCCGTCGGCAGCATCTACGTCTATCCGACGATCGCTCTGTGCGATCCAGAGCTTACGTTGAATCTGCCGCCGACGATCACCGCCGCTACCGGCATGGATGCGTTGGCTCACGGAATCGAGTGCTACACCAACAAAGCCTGCCAGCCCATCTCTGCCGCTTTAGCGCTCAATGCAATTGAACTGATCGGCAAGCACCTGAGAAATGCGGTTCAAGACGGGAATAGCCGCGACTCACGTTACGCAATGCTGCTGGCCAGCACGATGGCCGGCATCGCCATGAATCCGACCCGCCTCGGACTGGCCCATGCCTTGGCCATGCCGCTGGGAAGTTGGGGTCTTCGCGTTCCTCACGGAATTGCCATAGCAGTAACACTGCCGCGAGTGATGAAGTTCAACTGCGAGGCTGCACCGGAGCGCTTTGCGCATGTGGCTCGCGCACTGGGAGAACCGGTGGATCAATCGGCCTCCTCAGATGCCGCCAGGCGCGCAGTTGAGGCCGTTGAAAGGCTCGCCGCCGATATTCGAATACCAAAAGGCTTGGGAGAATACGGCGTTCGACGAAGCCACGTTCCGCAAGTCGTGGATGAAGCGATGAAAAGCGGAAATGTCGCTGTCAATCCTCGAACGACCAGCAAAGAGCAGTTGGCCGAGATCCTGCAGCAGAGTCTTTAATGGCACGACACCAAAACTACGTCGCGGG
>Ga0075434_100000413_pt1 | contig 31631 bp, 26 predicted proteins | sample RhiMethybrSRZTD3_FD_75298 | JGI IMG/M metagenome (GOLD analysis project Ga0075434, IMG submission 75298) | Populus rhizosphere microbial communities from Tennessee, USA - Rhizosphere MetaG P. TD hybrid SRZTD3 | ecosystem: Host-associated > Plants > Roots > Rhizosphere > Soil | place: USA...
GGCGCTGAAGCCCGTACCGGAGTGGGCGCTTCGCCAAACCGCCGGCCCAGCGCCCTCAGGTATTTCTCGATCGAACCGTAGTACCCAAAGATGAATCGGGACATGAACCGGAACACGGGATTGGCGATCCAGCCCCGCTCCGTGACCGTGACCCGGCTCCCCTCCGGAATGGGAACGATTTCGTAGGTCCACCCTCCGCCGAACGAGGCTCCTGGCGCCGAGTCGATGTGCGTCACCAACCGGCGCGGTGGCTCGTCCGCTTCCACGACCACCGCCATCGCGAAGCCGCCGATGGATTGTTCCCATCGCTCGTGGCCGTCCTTGTCGGCGGACCGGACCGACGACTTCACTTCCCCCCACCACGCGCTCATTCCACCCAGGTCCCGGATCACTTTCCACACGCTGTCAGGACTCTGCCGCAGGGTGATCGATGCAGCGGCTACGTGGTCGCGCGGCACCAACAGCCCGATAATGGCCATGAGGGCCACCAGTGCCACCAACGCGGCGACGATGATCAAGACCCATTTCATGTTCATGACCCCTTCGACGGCCGCAACTTAGCCTGCCGGGGAGGGTATTGCCTGAGATCATCGAGGAGGAACTATGAGAACCAAAGACCTGATTCAGGGCGCGGTCGAGCATCTGCAGACCAGCGCGAGCACAAAAACCGTCTACGGCACGCCGATCACGGCGGCCGGACGGATCGTGATCCCCGTGGCGAAAATCAGACGCGCCAAGCCCAACAAGGGCAAGGCCGAGAACAACAAGCACGAGAACGGCACGCCGCATCTGGCCAATGAGGGCGATGGCGTAATGAATGGCACCACCGCCCGTCCGGTCGGGGTCGTTGAGATCACCGATGACGAAACGAAGTTCGTGAGCTTCGGGGCGACGAAGAAACTCGCCCTGACCGCCGTCATCGGCGCCGGCATCGGCGGCCTGTTCGGCTGGATGCTCAGCCGGAAACGCGCTTAGCGGCTCAGCGCAACGCCGCGCTGTACGCCGCCGCCTTGGCCGAATCCGCGGCGATCGCGTACACCAGCGAATCGAGCCCGGCGCGGCTCAGCCGGTGAGCCGCGAGGACGGAATCCGCCGCGCTCGGGTTGGCTTGGACCGCGCGGGCGATTTCGACCGCCAGGGCTACGTCCGGCGGCAAGCTCGCCGCCGGACTGGCCAGCGCGGCGGCCGACTCGGCCGTGGCTTGCGCCGAGTTCCCCGCCTCACGATCAGCCTTGCGGCAGGCGGCCAGGGCTATGGCCGTGGCGATGAATGGAAGCACGCGGTTCATGGCCGGTTTCCCCTGCGCTTGGCCTTGGTCGAGTCCGCACGATCATGCTCATGTCGCGCGTCAGACCTGTCGTGCTCGTCGTGCCCTCGGCCCGCTTCGTCCCCCTCGTGGCCCTTGTGCCCCATCCCCCGCCTGGCTTGCTCGGCGTGGATGGCGGCGGCCAGCGCGCGACCGCGCAGGCCGCGGCGGTGCTGCTCCTGCACGAAGGCGCCGAAATTCCCGGCCGGCTGGCCGTGCTCGGTGGCCTCCACTTCGTGCTCGATCACCTCCTGCGCGTCCTCGGCCGGCACCTGGCCGCGGTGGAGGATGTCGATCACGCTCTGGATCGAGCTATCCGGGACGCCGCGTTGCCGGGCTTCAGTCGTCGTCCGTGGCAGCCGGAACACACGCAAGATCGATTCTCTTGTTCTGGCGGCCTGGGAGGTGTCCTGCGCGGCGGCCGGCAGCGCGCCGAGCAGGAACAGCGTCCCGAGCAGGTATGGAATTCTGGTGCTCATGATCGGCTCCTTGAGGTCTTCACCCGCGAAATGAAGTCGGATTCCCGGAAGCCGTCAACCGTCTTCGTCACGCAGTCGTTCGAACTCGCGCCGATCGCGCTTGGTGGGACGCCCCTTCCCCTCATAGGCCGGTGGTGGGGCGATGCGCAGCTGGTGGGCGAGCCGCTCGCGGGCGGCTTTGCCTTCCGGATCTTCTTCATACAGCGTGGCCGCCTGAGCAGGTGGTCCGCGTCGCTCGCTCAAAACACGCACGGTAAGAAGAAACAGATACGGCCCGCGGCGGACCCGGAGCCGGTCGCCGAGATGGAGCAGCTTGGCCGGTTTGGCCCGGACGTCGTTGACTTCGACTTTGCCGCCGGCGATCGCCTGAGCGGCGACGGCGCGCGTCTTGAAGAAACGTGCGGCCCAGAGCCATTTGTCGAGGCGCACTGCGCTATCAGCCATCAGCCATCAGCTTTCAGCTTTGCGAGCAAGCCTGAGATCATCCGCTTCACTTCTATAACTTCTCCACTCATTCGAAGGGATTCGCCGCCGTCGAGATAGTCCAGATCAGTCGCGAGTATCAGATGATACTCCAGCTCACTGGCGGAGCCCAGCGCGATAGAGAGAAACCTCGCGAATTCCCGCTCCCCTTTTCTTCCACACCCTTCGGCCAGGTTCGCGCCCACAGATGCGGCAGCCCGCCGAATCTGGGCTGTAAGGCCGTACATCTCGTCCTTGGGAAACTCCTTAGTCACTCGGTACAAAGCCAGGGTGAGTTGATGCGCCCTGCTCCAAACCTTGAGTTTGCGGAAGTCCCTCATACGCCACGCTTGTGGAGGTTCTTGGAATCATTTCTTGTGCGGTTTCTCAGAGCGACATCATTCCATTGCCATCATTACCAAAAACACTCAGCCGCCAGCTCGATCTTTATCAAGCTGGCGGCCGAAAGGTTAGCTGATAGCTGATAGCTGATAGCTGATAGCTGATAGCTATGCCTTTCGCAGCCTCACATCCCCACTCCCCGTCTCGACATGCAGCCGCGCGCGGCCGTCGCCGATGCGGCCTTCGACGTGGTCCTCTTGCAGCTTGTTGACCGTCACGGGAATGCCGCCCAGGTCGATCTCGCCGGAGCCGGTGTCGAGCAGCACGGCGGCGCCGTAGTCCGAAGGGAGCGAGACGTTCACCTGGCCGGAGCCGGTATCGATATCGATCGAGCCACCCCCCGCCACGAGCTCGAGCGACACGTCGCCCGAGCCGGTATTGATCACCAGGTCGTCGGCGCGGACCGCCGTCGCGTCGGCGTTCCCCGAACCGGTTTCGAGTTTCAGGCTTTTGACTTCCGCGTGGTCCAGCGTGACGTCACCGGAGCCCGTATCGATCAGCAGATCCGTGCCCTGCACCCGGCTCACCGTGACGTTCCCGGATCCGGTGTCGAGGTTCAGGTCGCCCGTGGCGTCGGTGACCCGCACGTCGCCCGAGCCGGCGTCGACCGTGAGCGAGCCTCGCATGCCGCTGACGGTGACATTGGAGGAGCTCACGTCGAGCCGGACGTCGCCATTCACGTTCGTCGCCGTCATCTTGCCGACCGCGAGATACACAGCGATGCGCCGTCCGGCCGGCACGAGAATGCGCAGGTCCGCGTAGGCCTCCGTCCCACTGCCGCCGCCGTGGATGCGTACGCGGTGCCCCCGTCCGAACACATGGCGGTCGCCCTCGTTGAAGGTGCCGTCGTTACGCACCTCGAGATCGGTGTTCGAGTGATAGCCCAGCGGGGAATAGATGATGTCGTCATCGGGGTAAACCACGCGCAGCGTCTGGCGTTCGCCGATCGGCCCGGTCTGGATCTCCAGCTTGGCGGCATCGCTGCCCCCACGCGTGACTTCGACCACCACGCCGCCGGCCGGTCCGGCTTCCACACGCACTTCACCCGCCAGGTTCCAGATCGCCACGTTGTCACCGGCGATAGTGTAGCGCTGGCTCGCCTGGGCCGCGCCGAGGGTCGTCGCGACGAGGCTCACGACGCCGCATACGATCGTGGTACGCATTGGCAGTTCTCCGAAACGGTGGAAAGGGTTCGCCCGGCCGTACGGGGCGGCGCGGTGACGGTTTCGTACAATGGATAGCACGGCCGTTCGAAGGGTTGCAGGACCCAGGGCGGCCGTCGCGGAGGGCATTGCCGGAGGGTAACTTCCACTCCCGCTACACCTTTCCATCGTGGAGGACCGGTGTCGGACTGGCAGGTGTGGATCGTGCTCTCCGCCCTGTTGCTGATCGCCGAGATGTTCGCGCCGGGGTTCTGGCTCGCGAGCGTAGCGGTGGGGTGCCTGGCGGCCGGGATCGCCGGGCTGCTCCCGATCGGCCTCATCGGGCAGATCCTGGTGTTCACGGGCGGCTCGCTCCTGAGCCTGTTCGGGCTGCGGCCGGTCCTGGTGCGCCGGTTTCTCCATTCGCGCGGGACGGAAGTCCGCACCAACGTCGAGGCTCTGGTGGGCAAATCCGGAGTGGTCGTGAAGCGGTTCGACGCGGTCACGCGCATCGGCCGAGTGGTGGTCGATGGCGAAGATTGGCGCGGCACGCTGCTCGAGGCGGGCAGCGGCCCCCCCCTCGAGCCGGGCACGCGCATCATCGTGGTTCAGGTGGACGGCAGTACTCTGGTGGTCGAGAAGGAGGCGGGAGACACATGGGCACAGGGTTAATCGTCGCCGGCGCGGTGGCGTTGGCCGTCTTGTTCTTCCTCAGCAAGACGATCCTGGTGGTCCGCCAGGCGCAGACCATGGTGATCGAGCGGCTCGGCCGGTACAGCCGCTCGCTCTCGTCCGGCATCAACCTGGTCATGCCGATCATCGACCAGCCCCGGGCCATCGACTGGCACCAGGTGATCAGCCTGCCCAACGGCGAGACGATCACCCGGCGCTATCGCTCCACCACCATCGATCTGCGCGAGAGCGTGTATGTCTTCCCGCGGCAGAACGTCATCACCAAAGACAACGTGGTGGTCGAGATCGACGCGCTCATTTACTTCCAGGTGACCGACCCGGTGCGCGCGGCGTATGAGATCGCGAACCTTCCCGACGCGATCGAGAAGCTGACCCAGACCACGTTGCGCAACGTGATCGGCGAGCTGGACCTGGACCAGGTGCTGTCCTCGCGCGAGCACATCAACACCAAGCTGCGGGAGATCCTCGACGATGCGACCCACAAGTGGGGCGCGAAAGTGGGTCGCGTCGAGCTGAAGGACATCAATCCGCCGCGCGACATCCGCGATGCGATGGAGAAGCAGATGCGCGCCGAGCGCGACCGGCGCGCCGCGATCCTCACGGCCGAGGGCAGCAAGCAGTCGGCGATCCTCGAGGCCGAGGGCATTCGGCAGTCGGAGATCAACAAGGCCGAGGGCGTGAAGCAGGCGAGAATCCTGCAGGCCGATGCCGAAGCGGCGGCGCGGCTCAAGGTGGCCGAAGCCGAGGCGATGGCGATCGAGCGCATCACCCAGGCCATCAAGGGCACCGGCGGCGACCCCGCCCGCTATCTCATCGCCATCCGGTACCTCGAGGCGTTGAAGGAGATGGTGAGCGGGCAAAACAACAAGGTTGTCTATCTGCCCTACGAAGCCACCGGCGTGCTCGCCTCGCTGGGCGGCATCCGGGAAATGCTGGTGGGCCCGAACCCCAAAGGTTAGGCGTGCCGCCGCTCACCGTCCTGTCGGAAGAAGAAGGGATGTTCCGCGACGCGGTCCACGACTTCGCCGAGGCCGAAGTGCGGCCGCGCGTGATGGCAATGGAGAAGGCCTCGGCCATCGATCCGACCCTGATCCCGAAGCTGTTCGAGCTGGGACTCATGGGCATCGAGATCCCGGAGAAATTCGGGGGCGCCGGCGGCGGCCTGTTCATGACCGCGATCGCCGTGGAAGAGCTGGCGGCGGTCGATGCCTCCGCGGCGATCTTCGTCGACGTCCAGAACACGCTCGTCATCGAGCCCCTGCTGCAGTGGGCCTCGGACGACCAGAAGCAGCGCTATCTCCCGGGCCTGGCCCGCGACACGGTCGGCGCCTACGCCCTCTCAGAGCCCGAATCCGGCTCCGACGCCTTCGGGCTCCAGACCAGGGCCACGTGCCGCGGCCCGGGGGGCGGGTGGGTCCTGGACGGCCGCAAGCTGTGGATCACGAACGGCGCCGAAGCGGCCGTCTACGTGATCTTCGCCAACACCGATTTCGCCAAGGGCTACAAAGGCATCACCGCCTTCCTCGTCGAGCGCGGCTTCAAGGGGTTCAGCGTCGGCAAGAAGGAAGACAAGCTCGGCATCCGCGCCTCGTCCACCACGGAGCTGATCCTGGACGGCTGCGAGGTCCCGGCGGAGAACGTGCTGGGCGAGGTCGGGAAGGGCTACAAGGTCGCGATCGAGACCCTCAACACCGGGCGGATCGGCATCGGCGCTCAGATGATCGGGGTCGCGCGCGGTGCACTCGACGCCGCCCGGAAGTACGTGAAGGAACGAAAGCAGTTCGGCAAACCGATCGCCGAGTTCCAGGCCGTGCAGTTCCAGCTCGCCCAGGCGGCCACCGAGCTCGAGGCGGCGCGGTTGATGGTCTACAACGCGGCGCGCCTCAAGGACGCCGGCCGGGAATTCACCCAGCAGGCCGCCATGGCGAAGCTGTTTTCGTCTCAGGTCGCCGAGCGCGTCACGTCGGTGTGCGTGGAGTTGTTCGGCGGGTACGGCTACACCAAGGAGTACCCGGTCGAGAAGTTCTATCGCGACGCGAAGATCGGGACCATCTACGAAGGCACGAGCAACATGCAGTTGAACACCATCGCCAAACTCATCCTGAAATAGGGGTCATCATGACGCGTGCCAGAATCGCCGCCGTACTCGCCTGCGCCACAGTCGGGATCGCCGTCAGCGCGCCCGCCCAGCAATTCGAGGGCGTCGTCACCATCCGGACCGTTCACCTGGCCTCCGACATCGTGGCCGAACAGATCGGCGAAGAGCCGGACGAGCGCGCGCGCGAGAAGCTGTTCGCCATGAGCCTGGCCCAGCTGGAGCAGGCCAGTGGCGCCGCCAATACGAACGTGATGCAGGTCAAGGGCGGGCGCATCCGTTCGGCGGCGTTCGAGATGCCGGGGATGGGATCCGGATACATGGTCCTCGACATGACCAGTGGCCTGATGCGCACCGTGACCCCGAGCAAGCGTTCGTACTATGAGATGTCCTTGCGCACCCCCGGTGCAGCCGCCGCGGAAGAGCAGGACGACATGAAGATCGTGCCGCTGGGCCGCACACAGGTGATCAACGGCCTGCGTTGTACGGGATACCGCGTGACGCAGGGCGATCAGGTCTCGCGCATCTGGACCACCGACGATGCCGCACTACGCCAGCTCATGAACGGTTTTCTCAGCATGGCCGGACAGGAAGATGAAGGCGCGCAGGGCAGCCGGGCGCTGGTCGCCAAGTACGGCGCCGCGGTCATGACCCAGGAATTCGACGAAGAGGGGGGGTACCGGGTCGAAGTCTGGAGCCTGGAGCGAAAGAGTCTGCCTGACAGCTTGTTCGCCGTCCCGGCGGGGTTTTCAAAGATGGCGGTGCCTGGTCAGTGACCCCTTTCGTCTCAACGGCTTACGACGCCGAAGGTGACCAAAAGCCGGAACCGGGGCTCTTCAGGAAGTCCCAATTCCAGGGGAGACCATGAAGGGACGCGTGAAACCGGCTCTGATGGCCGCAGCGCTGCTGGCTCTCGTCGCGCTTCCGTTGCACGGCCAGGGACGTGGCCCGAAACGTTACGCCGTGACCACCGACCGCGCGATTCTCGTAACGCGCGACGTGCTCGTGCGTCAGGGCTTCGAAGTGATTCGCATCGAAGAGCGGGGTCCCGATCGCATCGTGTGGTATCGGGCGGGCAACCACGGGCGGGGACGAGGCAAGGGTCCACCGGTGAAAATGGTCATCCATCGCGAAGCTGACCGGGTGATCTTCGTCGATACACCGAGCTCGATCCTGGCGGGTATCGAGGTGCGGTTGCGGCTGTAAGGAGGAACTACGTCGCAGGACTTGTAACGTCGGCCGCCGGGATAGTCCCGGCGGCCGATTTCCTTTCCTGCGTGAGCATGCGGAGTAAGGCCTAGCACGCGATCACATACGCCGTTCCACTGACAGCGGCGCTACATGAGCCCAGTCCTATCTTCGACTGGAAGTCCCCGGTGATAGTCTTCCCCGCCGGCACCGTGATGATCGTGTAGATCTGCCCCGCGACCGGCGCAATCTGGGTGACGTCCAGCGTGCCGCCCTGGAGCTGCACGTTGTCGCTCGCCTGGAGCTGATCGTACGCCGTCCCAGGCAACGCCCCGCTGCCTCCGATTTCGACCTTGAGCACACTGGGCGACGGACCCTGAATATATGGTCCGACAAACTTCAGGATCCCCGGTGAGCTGCCGACCACCGTGAAGCCGTTGGTGATGAAACTGGTACCGCTGACATCGAAGATCCCCGAACCTTGCAACGATCCGCCGGCCTGATTGATGAAGGCGCTGGCAGGACCGAACACTTTCATGGTGTTGGTCCCGACATCGATGAGGCCGGTGTTGCTGATCCCGGGCCGGCCGCTCGAGAACTGCACGATCAAGTCTCCGCCCACCAGCTGGATCAGTCCCGCGTTGCTGTGCGTGCCGGCCGGCTGGTTCAGCGTCAGCGTACGGGCGATGGTGACGGTGGCGCCGCTACTGTTGGTCAGGTCCGCAGTCAACGTGCGTGGCCCATTGAAGCCGGTGAAGGTCTGAAGCATGCCGCCGGAGGCATTCGTCAACCCGTTGTCCACGATCAGGGTCGATCCGTAGCTCGATACGACTTCGGTCAGGTTGATGGTCCCGTTGTTCGTGAGGCCGCCGAACGTCGTCACATGCAGCGTCGCCGCTCCGAATGTGCCGTTCCCCTGCACCTGGATCACCGAGCTCGACGTGGTCGAGGCGGACCCTGAAAGCACGCTCGTCCCCGTCGCGAGCAGCGTCCCCTGATTGTCGAACGCCGCGTTGATCTCGCTGTTCTGGAGGTTGAGCGTCACCCCGCTGGCGTTCGTCAGGCTCCCCGACCCGAGCCACACGGAGTTCAACAGGCTCAAGCGAGTCGACCCGGTGTTGAAATCGGGCGTGACGGCCGCGGAATCGTTCGACAGCGCCAGCGTGCCCGCACCCGAGATCACGCCGCCCAGGGGAACCTGGAAGCCGCCCCCCGTCACGCTGAACGTCCGGCTGCTCCCGATCACGAGGGTGCCCGGGGTCGCGAGCAGGCCGGCCGACGCACCCGACGGTTGCGTCAACGCGAAGTCACCGCCCGTGAGGGTGATCGTGCCCGAGTTCGAGGCGAACGGATTCGTCCCGGTCAGACTCGCCTGCAGCGTGCCGCTGTTCACCGCGATCGACCCGCCGTTGTTGATCTCTCCACCGCCCGGCGGCGCGATCGTCAGCTTTCGCGCCGCGGCCGTCGCGACGGTGATCGTGCCCTGATTATCGACGATGGCGTTGATGGCGCGGTCGCCACCCGTGCCGAGCGGCGCTTCGATCGTCGCCAGCGTCGCGTTGGTCAGCGTCCCCGTGGGCAGGGTCAGGGTCGCCCCGTAGGACGATACGATGTCGCTGAGGACGATCGCCCCGTTGTTGATCAGGTCGCCGCTCACCGTTAACACCGCCGTTCCGAACGTCCCATTCCCCTGCACGATGATCGAATCGCCCACTCCGGTCGTGACGGTCCCCGTGAGCGCGCTGGTTCCCGAGGCCAGCATGGTGCCACCGTTCACGAACGGCGCCGTGATCGTGCTGGCCTGGAGATTCAGCGTCTTCCCCAACGGATTGGTGAGCGTCCCCGGCCCGTTCCAGGTCGAGTTCAGGAGGGTCAGCCCGGTCAGGCTGGTGTTGAAGTTGGGCGTGACATTGGCGGTCGCCCCGGACAGCGACAGGGTGCCGGTTCCGGTGATTACTCCGCTGGGAATCGTCAACACGCCGCCCGTCACCGTGAGTGTCCGGCCACTGCCGATCGAGAGCGTTCCGTCGGTCGTGAACGTGCCGAAATTCCCGCCCGAAGGCTGGCCGAGCGAGAAGCTCCCACCGACCAGCTGGATCGCCCCAGAGTTCGTGAAGCTCGGATTCGTCCCCGATTGGGTGATCTGCAACAGACCGCTGTTGATGGTGATCGTGGCGCTGTTCGAGGAAGCCGTCCCGCCGGGTGGCGTGATCTGGAGCTTGCGAGCCGCCGCCACGCCGACCGTCACCGTGCCCTGGTTGATCAGAGTCGCATTGATCGTCCGGTCACCGTTCGTGCCGAGCGGCGCGTCGATCGTCCCGCCCGCCGGATTCGTGAGCGTTCCGCTGGGAACCGTGAGCGTCGCGCCGTACGAGGACACGATGTCGGTGAGGACGATCGCCCCGTTGTTGGCCCAGCTGCCGCCACTCACGGTCAGGACTCCGGCGCCGAATGTCCCGTTCCCCTGCACGATGAGCGAATCGCCGGACTGCGTCGTGAAGCTTCCCGTGATCTGACTCGTGCCGGTGGCCAGCAGCGTGCCGGCGTTCACCAGGGGCGCCGTGACCGAGCTGCTCTGGAGATTGAGCGACTGTCCGGCCGGGTTGGTCAACGTCCCGGGCCCGTTCCAGGTCGAGTTCAGGAGGGTCAGCCCGGTCAGGCTGGTGTTGAAGTTGGGCGTGACGTTGGCCGTCGTCCCGGACAGTGACAGGGTCCCGGTCCCGGTGATAATTGCTCCGCCGGGAAGCGTCAGCCCGCCGCCGGTCACCGTGAGCGTCCGGGCGCTGCCGATCGAGAGCGTCCCGCCGCTGCTCAGGGTGCCTGGCGTGCCACCGGACGGCTGGCTGAGGGAGAAGTCTCCACCCACCAGCTGGATCGTTCCGGAATTCGTGAAGCTCGGACTCGCGCCCGATTGAGTGATCTGCAGCAGCCCGCTGTTGATCGTGATCGTGGCGCTGTTGGAGGAGCCCGACCCACCCGGCGGGGTGATCTGGAGTTTGCGGGCCGCGGCCACGCCGACCGTCACTGTTCCCTGGTTTATCAGCGTTGCATTGATCGTCCGGTCGCCGTTCGTGCCGAGCGGCGCTTCGATCGTCGCTCCGGACGGGTTGGTGAGCGCACCGGTAGGTACCGTCAGCGTCGCCCCATACGATGAAGTCACGTCGGTGAGGACGATCGCCCCGTTGTTGGTCCAACCGCCACCGCTCGTGGTCAACACGCCGGCGCCGAACGTCCCGTTCCCCTGGATGATGACCGAATCGCCGGACTGGGTCGTGAAGCTCCCGGTGATCTGACTGGTCCCCGTCGCCAACAGGGTGCCGCCATTCACGAACGGGGCGTTGATGGTGCTAGCCTGGAGACTCAGCGTCGTCCCGGACGGATTGGTCAGGGTTCCCGGTCCGTTCCAGGTCGAGTTCAGGAGACTCAATCCCGTCAGGCTTGTGTTGAAGCTCGGCGTGACGTTGGCCGTGGCCCCGGACAAGGCGAGTGTCCCTGTTCCCGTGATCACGGCGCCGCTCGGCACCGTGAACACGCCGCCCGTCACGGTCATGGTCCGGCCGGCGCCGATCGTGACCTGACCGGTCGCACCTAGGGACACCGTCCCGAAGGTGCCGCCGGAAGGCTGATTGACCGAGACGTTGCCGCCGGTGAGATCGATCGTACCGGCAGTCGTGAAGGTCGGGCTCGTCCCCGACAGTGTGAGCTGCAGCGTCCCACTGTTGATCGTGATCGTGGCGTTGTTGGAGGATGCCGACGCGGCCGGCGGCGTGATCTGGAGCTTGCGCGCCGCGGCCGTCCCCACGGTCACCGTTCCCTGATTGATCAGGGCCGCATTGAGGGTTCGGTCGCCATTCGTACCGAGGGGTGCCTCGATCGTCGCCCCCGGTGCGTTGGTCAACGTCCCCCCGGGCACCGTCAACGTCGCCCCGTACGAGGACGTGACGTCGGTGAGGACGAGCGCCCCGTTGTTGGTCCAGCTGCCGCCGCCGACCGTCAACACCGCCCCACCGAACACGCCGTTCCCCTGAACGATGATCGAGTCACCGGCGTTCGTCGTGACCGGCCCGGCCATCTGGCTCGATCCGGTGGCGACGAGCGTCCCCACATTGGTGAACGCGTTGCCGATCGTGGCGCTGCCGAGCGTGAGCCGGCCTAGGTTGGTCAGGGCGGCGGTGCCCGCGAACGTCCCGTTGTTCACCGTCGCGACGGCCCCGCTCTGGACCGTCACCGCGTTTGTCACCGTGAGCGTGCGGCCCGACATCGCGAGCGTCTGCACCCCAGACGAGCCGCCGAACGTGAGGAAGGCGATGCTGATCGTGGTATCGAGCGTGACGGTGTAGGTCCCGTTGAGCGCAATCACCACCGAGTCGGTCGCCTGTGGCACGCGACCGAGACTCCAGTTCGTGGCGACGCTCCAGGCACCGCTGATCGGGTTGCTCCACGCGTTGAGGGCGGCGCCGACGAGTGAAATGTCGAACGCGGCACTCGTCGCCCCGGTGAGCCCGCTGGCCGCAGCCGTGAGCGTGTACCCGATGCCGGCCTGATTCAGCGTGAGGCCGGGGAAGGTGGCGACTCCCGCAGCGGCGTTCACGGTGTTCGTTCCACCGAGCGTCGCGCCACCAGGGTTGTTGCCGATCCCCACCGTTACCGTCCCCGTGAACCCGGTGGCTGTGTTGGTGAACGCGTCACGGGCCGTCACGACCACGGGCGGTGTGATGGCAGCGCCGAGGCTCGTGTTGACGGGCGGGACCGTGAAGACCAGCGCGGCCGCCGTGCCCGGCGTGACACTGGCCGATTGCGATCCGGTGATCAGGGTGTTGGCGATATCCGTGGCGGTCACCGACTGGCTGCCCACCGTCCGGAGCGACGCGCCACCCGGGAACGAGTGCACACCGTTGTCGCCGGCCGTGAACGTGTAGTTGGACGGCAGCAGCGCCTGGGGATCGCTCGAGGTGAACACGATAGTCCCGGTGTAGCCCGTCACCGTATTGCCGATCAAGTCGCGCGCCGTCACGGTAATCGATCGCAGCGCTCCGGCCGTATCGACACTCGGCGCGACCGCGACGAGCAACGAGGCGACGGTACCGGACGTGACATTGAAGACGACGCTCGTTGCTCCCGTGAGACCCGTGGCGACGGCGCTCAAGGTGTACGGCCCGGCCAGATCCACGGTGAGCCCGGTGAACGTGGCGATCCCGGAACCCGCATTCCTCGTGAGCGTCCCGCCGAGGGTCGCGCCGCCCGCGACCGTGAGAGAAACCGTGACCGGGGTGATCGCGCTCGTCACGGTATTGCCGAAAGCATCCTGCACGGCGACCTGAACCGCCGGACTCATGACGGCGCCCGCCGCAACGGCGCTCGGTTGGGTGGTGAAGGCAAGCTGCGTGGCGGCCGCGGCCGTCACGGTGAACGAATTGCTCACGACGCTCTGGAACCCGGATGACGATGCGACCAGCGTGTACCCGCCGGCCACGGTCAGGGTGCCAAGGTTCGAGAACGTCGCCACCCCACCAACCGCGTTGACGGTGGTCGTGCCGGTGAGCACCGAGCCGACGGGATGACTGCCGAATGCGAGGGTGATGACGCCCGTGAATGTCGTCGCGGTGTTGCCAAGATTGTCCTGCGCTGTAACGACGATCGTGAAGCCTGTGCCGGCAACGATAGACACGGGAGGCTGCTGAGTAAACGCGAGCGTAGTGGCAGCACCGGCAATGACGTTGAAGGATGCGCTCGTGGCACCGGTGACTCCCGTCGCCGTCGCGACCAGGGTGTATCCGGTCCCAGACTTGCCGATCGAGAGATTCGCAAACGTCGCGACTCCGGCGATTGCGTTGGTGGTCAAGGTCCCCGCCAGCACGCCGCCGGACGGGTTCGAGGCGATAGCGATCGTTACGGCCCCGGTGAACAAGGGGTCTGGATTGCCGAGCGCGTCCTGCGCTGTCACGACGACCGGTGGGCCGATTGCGGATCCCGCCGTGACGTTCGACGGCTCGGTGGTGAAGACGAGATGCGTAGCCGGCACCGTCGTCACGTTGAACGATGCACTGACCCCATCAGTCAACCCCAGCGACGATGCGACGAGGGTATAGCCGGTTCCAACCTTGTCGATCGTCAGCGCAGCGAACGTCGCCACGCCAGCGATCGCCGGCTGGGTGAGAGTGCCGCCGAGCACTCCGCTGCTCGGATTGGTGCCGATCGCGATGCTGACGTTCGCGACAAACGTCGGCGTCGGATTGCCAAAAGCGTCCTGTGCCGCGACCACGACGGGCGGAAGGATCGGGCTCCCGGCACCAACCGCTGACGGTTGAACTGAAAAAACCAACTGCGAGGGTGCGGCGGGCACGACGTTGAACGGCGTCGTGGTCGCTGGCGTCAACGAGCCGGAAGTGGCCACCAGCGTGTAGCCGATCGCGGCCTTGTCGATGGTGATACTGCCAAACGTCGCGACACCAGCGACCGCGGCGACAGTCAGCGGACCGAACGAGATACCGCCCGGGTTGGCCCCGATGTCGAGAGTCACGTTGCCCGTGAAATCCGTCGCGGTGTTGCCGAGGGCGTCCTGCGCCACGACGGTCAGGCTGAACGGCGTCCCCGCCACGACGCCTCCGCTTCCGTTCGGCTGCGTGGTGAACACGAGCTTCGTCGCGGAAGTCTGGACCGCCTGGTTGCAGGTCACCGAGGTGAGCCCGGTGACGCCGATCGAGAGCGACACCGGACCCACTACCGGGCCGAGCGTCACCAGGGTCTGCGCCAGGCCGGCGGCGTCGGTCGTCGTCTGGGCGGGCGTCACCGACCCGCCCGGCGGCGCAGTAAACTGGACCGTGACGCCTTTCACGCCGAGTCCGTCGCCAGCGATCACGCGCACGACGACCGGTTGCGGCAGCTGCACCCCGGGCAGCCCCGTCTGCAAGCACCCGCTCACCAGGTTGATGGCGGTCGCGACCGGCGCGAAAGTGATCGGGGTCGTCGTGGTGACGCTGTCCCAGGTATAAGCGCGAACGTTGAACGTGCCGCGAACCAGGGGCGCCGTGAGATGGCCGGTCGCGTCGATCTTCGCGACGTTCGTGTCGCTCGTGGTCCAGGACACGTAGAAACTGGGCACGATGTTGTTCTGCGCGTCACGCCCCGTCAGGCGAAACGTCATCGTGCCACCGAAGCTCAACACCGAGTCCTGAGGATCGATGGTGAGCGAAGCGACGTTCGACCCCGGTCCCGCATAGATCACGGGAATCACTGCCGGCGCCGGAGTGGGCCCGCTCGTGACCTGAAGGCTTTGCGTCCCGGAGAACAGCACCTGCGAGCCGGACAAGAGCTGGATCGTCACGTCCAGTGTTTCCTGGTCCTGTTGCAGGTCGACCGTGGCCGAGAGCTGCAGGCTCGTCTGGCTGGCGGGGAACGCCACCACCTGGTCGAACAGGGTCTCGGCCGGCGGGCGGACCACGATCAGGCGGACGTTGTCGATGACGAGATTGAACGACGCGAGATCGGCCGCCGAGGGGAGTGTGGTCGTGACCGCCAGCGCCGCACGATGGGCTGACGGACCCGTCCCCCCCTCGGTGCAGGTACCGAGGATCAGGGGCAGGGAGAACGCCGCTGCGAGCCTGCGCGCGCGGACCAACGGGCCGACCATCAGGCCAATTGACCCTGCAAGAGAAGGGCCGTCAAGCAACGGTTGTCGCATGGGTGCGACGCTCTGTGGCCCGGCTTATCATTGGCCCATGCACACGGCTCGCCGGACCCACGGCTTTACGGAATCGGTCATTCGCGGCATGACCCGCCTCGCCGCCCAGCACGACGCCATCAACCTGGCGCAGGGCTTCCCCAACTTCCCCTGCCCCGACGTGCTCAAGGAGGCCGCCGCCCGCGCCATCCACGCCGACGTGAACCAGTACGCCATCACCTGGGGCGCGAAGCACCTGCGGGACGCGATCGCGAAGAAATACGCCGATTGGTACGGCATGTCGGTGAACCCGGAGACCGAGCTGACGGTGACCTGCGGCGCGACCGAGGCCATGGCGTCGTCGCTGCTCGCCATCGTCGATCCGGGAGACGAAGTGATCGTGTTCGAGCCGTTCTACGAGAACTACGGACCGGACGCGATCCTGTGTGGCGCCCAACCGGTGTACGTGCCGATCGCCGCCGACGGCGCGCTCGATCTCGACCGGCTGCGCGCGGCATTCACTCGAAAGACCCGCGCCATCATCCTCTGCACGCCGAACAACCCGACCGGCAAGGTGTTCACCCGCGCGGAGCTCGAGGCGATCGCCGACTGCTGCCGGCGGCACGACTGCTACGCGGTGACGGACGAGATCTACGAGCACATCTACTATGAGGGAGAGCACATCCCGATCGCCACGCTGGACGGGATGCGGGACCGCACCATCACCGTGAGCGGCGCCTCGAAAACGTTCAGCATCACCGGCTGGCGCATCGGGACCATCGTCGCCCCGGCCAAGACGACGGACGCGATCCGGAAGGTGCACGACTTCCTCACGGTCGGCGCCCCGGCGCCGCTGCAGGAAGGGGTCGCGGTCGCGATGGAGACGCTGGGCCGCGACTACTACGACGGCATGACGCGGGACTATCGCGCCCGGCGCGACCTGCTGTGCGGCGCCCTCGTGTCCGCCGGATTTCGTTGCACGCCACCCGCGGGCGCGTACTACGTGATGGCTGATTTCTCGAGCCTCTCCGATCTCCCCGACCCGCGGTTCGCCGAGTGGCTCACCGCCGAGCACGGCGTCGCCCCGGTGCCGGGGTCGAGCTTTTACAGCCGGGCGGAGCTGGGCCGGACGGTGGTCCGGTTCGCGTTCTGCAAGACGATGGACCTGTTGGAGGAAGCGGCAGGGCGGTTGCAGGCGGTGAGGGCAGTGGACGGTAGGGGACGGTAGGGGACGGTAGGGGATGGTAGGGGCCAATCGGAACACGACGTGCGCGGCGTACATTCATTAATATGCTGATCAAACGGCCTCAAGACATTCCCAGCTCGGAAATCACGTCCGAATCCGCTTATTGGAATCGCAGGCGGTTCATCGGCGCGGCGGGAACAGCAATGGGGGCGGCGTTCGTTTCGTCCCTCTCCCCCTCACTCCCCCTCTCCGCATTCGCGCAGAGGGGAAGGGGGGGTGAGGACGACAAGCCGAATTCCTACGACGACATCACGCACTACAACAACTACTACGAGTTCGGCCCCGACAAGCGCGATCCCTCCGACCATTCGGGCGGTTTCCACCCGCATCCCTGGACCGTGGCCATCGAGGGAGAAGTCCACAAACCGCAGACGCTGGACATCGACGACATCCTGAAGCGCTATCCGGCCGAGGAGCGCATTTACCGGCTGCGGTGCGTCGAAGGGTGGTCGATGGTAGTCCCATGGAACGGGTTCGCGCTCTCCAAGCTGCTGAACGACGTGCAGCCGACCTCGCAGGCGAAATACGTCGCCTTCACCACCGTGTATCGCCCGACCGAAATGCCCGGCCAGAATACGGGGATCCTGCCGTGGCCGTACGTCGAGGGCCTGCGACTCGACGAAGCGATGCACCCGCTCACGATTCTCGTCACCGGGCTGTACGGCAAGCCGCTCCCCAACCAGGACGGCGCCCCGATCCGCCTCGTGGTGCCGTGGAAGTACGGGTTCAAGGGGATCAAGGCGATCGTGCGCATCCGGTTGACGCGCGAGCAGCCTTCCACCACCTGGAGCATGGTCGCACCCACCGAGTACGGCTTCTACGCCAACGTAAATCCCGAGGTCGACCACCCGCGCTGGAGCCAGAAACGGGAGCGGCGGCTGGGCGAGTTCCTGCGGCGACCCACGCTGATGTTCAATGGGTACGCCGACCAGGTGGCGTCGTTGTATGCGGGAATGGATCTGAGAACGAATTACTGATGGCGTCGGTCATCGGTCGTCGGTCAACCGTTCGGCTTGTTCACGCCGCCATTATCGTGGCGGCGCTCGTGCCGGCGGCGCTGATCGTGTGGGATGCGCTGCACGACAACCTCGGCGCCAACCCGGTCGAGGAGATCACGCACCGTACCGGCGACTGGACGTTGCGACTGCTGCTCACCACACTCGCCGTTTCTCCCCTCCGTCGGCTCACCGGCTGGAACGACATCATCCGCTACCGCCGGACGCTCGGATTACTCACGTTCACCTATGTCTGTCTGCACTTCCTCACCTATCTGGTGATCGACCAGGGCTTCCCGATCCAGGGATTCGCGATCCGTTACGTAGGGGAGGACATCGCGAAACGACCCTATATCACCGTGGGCTTCACGGCATTCCTGCTGCTCATCCCCCTGGCGTGGACGTCGACCAAGGGCTGGATTCGGCGACTGGGAAAGAAATGGAAGGCGCTGCATCAACTCATCTACGCCGCCGCAGCACTCGGCGTGCTGCACTATCTGTGGCTCGTCAAAGGCGAGCAGGTCAAGCCGGTGTACTACGCCTTCTTGCTGGTCGGGTTGCTCGGCTTGCGCGTATGGCTGGGACGCAGGGTCAGAGCGCCTCTTCGATCTCCCGATGCCCCTCGAGCAGCCGATCCACTTCCTGCGCCGCTTCGCGGGCGAGCGTTAGATCCGTCGTAAGACTCCGCACGTCTCCGGTGCCCGCATGCAGGCGTAGCAGGTTCAGGCGAATCGTCTCGAGCGCGGCCACCGCTTCCTTCAATCGCCGTTGCACGAGATCGCGCTCGGTTTCCAGATCCGTTACCACGCGGTCACGGCGCTGCTTGATGTCGGTATCGATCTGCCCCGACAGCCGGCCGCGCTCTCCCGCTCCCTGCAGCGCGTCGTTGAGCTCATCCAGGCGGATGCGCATCCGCGCCGCGTCGTGCTCCAGCCGCCGGACCGCGTCGGGCAGCTCGTGCAGTCGCTCCCTCGTTTCCTTGGGCAAGTCCTCGAACAACCGTTCCGCGGCCATCCCGAGCGCCATCTCGGTCGGACGGAACGTGAAGCCGGAGGTGAGCGCCTCCCGCGCCGCTGGCCGGCGCACGCGGCTGAAGACGAGGCGCCCGATCGGCCCGCGCCACAACCGCATGAAGATCTCGGTATCGAGGTCCCGGCGCCGCGACAGGCGTCCCAGCGCCAGCGCGCCCGATGGAAGTCCCACGAGAAAACCGAGTCCGGTAAACATCCCGGCGACCGCCTCCGCGGTCCCGCTCACCCCCGAGGCAACCGCCATACTGAGGAAAGCCGTCCCCAGGCCCGCCGCGCACAGCCACCGGACCACACGCTCGAATTGAGAGGGCCCCCGTCCCCACTCGTACGCCCGCTCTTCGGCGGTCGCCGCCAGCTCCGACTTGAACGCGCTGACGACGTCCTCTCTCGTGAACCCGGCCTTGATCAGGCGCGCGGATCGCCCGACCAGAATGGCGAGCGGGACGACGGTGAGACCGGCGATGAAAGTCGCGAAGGCCGCGGTGGGGCCCGCCGTCCCCCCGGCGATGGTCGAGGCGACGCCGAGCGCCCATAGGTAGAAGAGGCTCCCCACGCCGCCGAACTTCCCCGCACGCTTGGCGAACACCCGCAGCGCGACCGGCAGCTCCCGGCGCTGCTCCAGCGTCAGTCCGAGCTGATCGGCCAGCGCCGCCGCGCTCTCGGGGCGCTCGTCGCGCTCCTTCGCGAGACAGCGGTCGATCGTTTGCGCCAGCCGGCGCGGCGTGCCTTCGGCGACCTGGGCCAGTGGCTTTGGCTGTTCAGTCACCTGCTTAGCGAGAACTTCGCTCGCCTTTGTTCCGGTGAACGGCAGCCGGCCGGAGAGCGCGAAGTACCCTACGACGCCGAGACCGTAGAGATCACTCTTGGCATCCACGTGCTCACCCAGCGCCTGCTCCGGACTCATGAACTCGGGCGTGCCGATCACCTCTCCGCCGTCCAGGGACGCGGCTCCCGATACCTGTCCCGCGATGCCGAAATCGGCCACCAGCGCGCGGCCGCTCGACGTCTCGAGCATGATGTTGTCCGGCTTCACGTCGCGGTGAATGACGCCCTGGCCGTGCGCGTAGGCGAGGGCCCACGCGATTTCGCGCAGCAGCCGGGCGGCATCGTTCGACGACAGGGGCCCGCGACGGCGCACGCGATCGGTGAGCGTCTCGCCCTCGACGTATGCCATCGCGAAGAAGACGAACTGGTCGACTTCATCGACCGCGTGGATCGGAATGATGTTGGGATGCGACAGCTTGGCCGCCATGCGGGCTTCGCGCAGGAAGCGGTCGCGCGGACCAGGCTGCGCCGCGAGCACGGGCGGCAGGAGCTTCAGCGCCACGGGCCGCTCCAGCCGCACCTCGCGGGCCAGGTACACGACGCCCATCCCACCGCGACCCAGCTCGCGCTCGATCGAGTAGCGGCCGGCCACCGCCGACTGAAAATCGACGAACAGCCGATCCGCAGCGGTCAGGGGTTGGCTGGGGCGCTCGGGTGCGGACATTACGAGCTATTGTAACCCGGCCCGGTCCGGCTAGACACCACGGGCCGCAGGCGGCAACATTGGACCCATGGCCGACCACCAACCCTATATCCCGGCGTCGCAATCGCTGGCGGAGCTGACGCCGCGCGCCATCGTCCTCGGCGTGCTCCTGGGCCTGATCTTCGGGGCCTCCAACGTCTACCTCGCCCTGAAGATCGGCCTCACGGTCAGCGCGTCGATCCCGATCGCCGTCCTCGCGATCACGATCTTCCGCACCTTGGGGCGCTCGACGATCCTCGAGAACAACATCGTGCAGACGACGGGTTCCGCGGCCGATTCGGTGTCGGCGGGAGTGGTGTTCACGATTCCGGCGATTCTGCTGATGGGGTACGACCTGAACATCGGGCGGGTGGCGATCCTGGCGATCGCCGGCGGGCTGATGGGCGTTCTGATGATGATCCCGCTGCGCCGCGCCCTGATCGTGAAGGAGCATGGCAACCTGCCCTACCCGGAAGGCACCGCCTGCGCCGAGGTGCTGATCGCCGGAGAGAAGGGCGGCGTCCACGCGAAGACGGTGTTCCAGGCGTTCGGACTGGCGTTCGTCTACAAGTTCATGATGACGGCCCTGAAGCTGTGGCAGGAATATCCGGGCCGCGTGTTCCGCTCCTACCAGAACGCCGAAATGCGGATCGAGGTCAGCCCGGAGCTGCTCGGCGTCGGGTACATCATCGGCCCGCGCATCGCCGGATACCTGTTCGCGGGCGGCTGCCTTGCCTACATCGTCCTGATGCCGGCGATCAAGCTGTTCGGCAGCTCGATGACCGAGCCGATGTTCGGGACCACCAAGCTGATTCGCGATATGACTGCGGGGGAGATCCGGGCCGCGTTCGTGTTCTACATCGGGGCCGGGGCGGTCGCGACCTCGGGCATCATCGCCCTGGCGCGGTCGATGCCCACGATCGTCAGCGCGTTCAAGGCCGGGTTCGCCGACATGCGCGCCAGCCGGATCGGGCAGGCCGTGGCGCGGCTCCGGACCGAAGATGACTTGCCGATCTCCATCACCATCTTCGGATCGGCGGCTCTGGCGCTCGTCCTGGCGTTCCTGCCGCAGATCGGCGTGAACATCCTCGGCGGTATCCTCATCATCATCTTCGGCTTCTTCTTCACGACCGTGTCGTCCCGCATCTGCGGCCAGATCGGCAGCTCGGCCAATCCGATTTCCGGCATGACCATCGCTTCGCTGATCGCGATCTCGCTGATCTTTCTGTTACTGGGCTGGACGCAGATCGACGATCGCGTGCGCGCGATTTCGATCGCGTGCGTGATCGCGGTGGCCGTGGCGAACGGCGGCAACACCTCGCAGGATCTGAAGACGGGATTCCTGATCGGCGCGACGCCGCGGCGCCAGCAGATCGCCATTCTCATCGGGGCGATCGGCTCCGCGCTCGCCGTGGGGTGGACGTTGACCTTCCTCAATCGCTCGTACCAGTACGAAGTGCCCGAGCGCCGCGCGGGCTTCGTCGCCCCGGCATCGGGCGCCTCGAGCGACGGCAACGTGGTCGTGCTGAACGAGACGAAATCCAACTTTCGGATCGCCGGCGGGACGACCTACGACAGCGCGACGTATCAGGTGATCCGGATCTACGTGGAAACGAACGGCGTACCCGCCGGCCGCTATCTGGTCGACCCTGCCTCGCACGAGATTCGCTACGTCATCGATCCCGGCATCGGGGGGCGGATCCACGAGGTGGATGGTCGCAATCTGACCCGGCTCGATTCACCGAAGGCGACGCTCATGGCCTTCATTACCGACGGGATCCTGACGCACCGCCTCCCCTGGGGCCTCGTGCTGATCGGCGTCTGCCTCGCGATCGCCATCGAGATCATGGGGGTGCAATCATTGCCCGTCACGGTCGGCGTGTATCTCCCGATCACCACTTCCGCCGGGATGTTCGCGGGCGGCGTCGTGCGGTGGCTGGTGGAGCGGCGCATGCGCTCGGAGAACCGGTCGCTGGCCGAGATCGAGTCCGGACCTGGCGTGTTGTTCTCGAGCGGCCTGATCGCGGGCGGCGCCATCGCAGGGATTGCCGTGGCGGCGATCGCCGGCAAGGCCGGCAGCGCCGAATGGCTGGCCGACAAGATCGGGCTGTACCACATGCTCGGAGCGTTCTCCACCTCGACCATCGTCGCGCTGGTCATTTTCTTTCTGCTGGGCTTCGGGCTCTACCGAGTCGGGCAGCGCAAACAGTAGGTCGCCGGTGCGACTGGTCTCCCTGCTTCCGGCGGGCACCGAGATCGTCGCGGCGCTGGGAGCGGCGATCGGCGAGACGGCCCCGACGACCGGGAACGGGCCGCGCCTGGTCGGCGTCTCCCATGAATGTGACTTTCCACCCGACGTCCGCGCCTTGCCGCGCGTCACCCGGACCTCGATCGATCCCACCTGGCCTTCGGCCGAGATCGATCGCGCGGTCGCGTCAGCCAGGGCTGCCGGACGGCCGACGATCACGATCGACGCCGAGATCCTGAGCCAGCTCCGGCCGGACGTCGTGCTCGGTCAATCGGTATGTGACGTGTGCGCCGTGGGGGACAGCACGCTCGCACCCGCGCTCGCGACGCTCCCGACGCGTCCACTGGTCGTCATGCTCCATGCCCATACGCTGGACGGTGTGTTCGCGGACATCAGGCGCGTCGGACAGGCGTTGGACTTGAGCGATGAGGCTGAAGAGCTCGTTGCGGGAATGCGATACCGCCTGCGCCGTCTCCAAGAACGTTCGCCGATGATTATGGCGCACCGTGTGCCGCGCACCGTTGTGCTCGAATGGCTCGACCCACCCTACGTCGCGGGTCACTGGGTGCCCGAGCTCGTCGCGCTCGCCGGTGGCGAGGACGTCGGCAACGTGGCGGGCGCGCGCTCGATGCGTCGCGGGTGGAGGGAGCTCCTGGCCCTCGCCCCCGATCGCGTGGTGATCGCGTTGTGCGGCTTCGACGAAGCGCGTGGCCGGCGCGAAGTCTTGCAGCTGCGAGATGATGAGCCACGGCGGCTCTTTTCGCGGGGTGTCGAATTCCTCGATGGGAACGCCTATACTTCGCGGCCCGGTCCGCGCCTGGTGGACGCCGCTGAACAGCTGGCGCGGTTGATTGGCCGTTGACGATCGAATACCAGCATTTGAGAACGGACTGCCCGTGCTGACTGTGACCCTCGCGTCGACCCACATGCTCGCCGCCCTGCTGCAGCAGGCGGTGCAGCCGGTGCCACCGGTACCCCCCCCACCCCCAGCGCCGCGCGGCGTGTTGCGCATCTTTGCAGTCGGCGATCTGAACCTCGGCCGCGCCGTGACTTGGGACTATCTGCTGAAGGGCGACACGCTCTATCCCTTCGACGCCGTCCGCGACACGCTCCAGGCGGCCGACATCATGTTCGGCAACCTCGAGAGCCCGATCGCGCCGGTCGGTCACCCCTACGAGCACACCGGGAGTCCGGTCTTCAGCGCGCCGCCCGTGGCGGCCGATGCGCTGGTGCGCGCCGGCTTCGACGTCGTGAGTACCGCCAACAATCACGCCTGGGATGCCGGGCTCACTGGCGTGTTCGAAACCGTCAAACAGCTGGATCGCGTGAACCTGCCGCATGCGGGGACCGGTCGCACACTTGTGGACGCGCATCGGCCGGTGATCATCGAGCGCAACGGCTGGCGCGTCGCGTTCTTTGCCATGACGCGAGCCTACAACCCGGCGCCGGGGCGGTTCTTCACGCACATCGGTTCGCGCTACATCGCCTACGCCGACTCGGCCTGGCTCTATCCGGCGGTCCGGCGCCTCAAGGCATCGGGCGCCGCCGACTACGTGGTGATCAGCGTCCACGCGGGCACCGAGCTGGCCGAGCAGCCGGACGACCCGCTGCGCCGCTTCTTCCAGGGAGCGATCAACGCCGGCGCCGATCTGTGCCTCGGTCACCATCCGCACGTCCTGCAGCCGGTGGAGTGGTACCGGGGAAAGCCGATCGTGTTCTCGATGGGGAATTTCATCTTCAAGCAGGGCGCGCCGTGGACCGCGTACACGGCGATCTTCAAGTTCACCCTCGCGCCCGACGGCGGCATCACCGCGGACATGATTCCCGCGCGCTCCGGGTTCCAGGCCCGGTTCGCCTCGCGCAGCGCCGCCGACAGCATCTGGCGGCGCGTACGGCTCGTGGGGCCCCTGCCGATCGTCTTCTTCCCTTCGCTGCCATGACTTCACTTCCGTTTCTGAAGCGGCTGCTCGACTCTCCCGGACCCTCGGGCTTCGAGACCCAGCCGGCCCGTGTCTGGCGCGAGGAGGTCCGAGGGTTCGCCGACGAGCTGCGCGCCGACGCGCACGGCAACTCGCTCGGCGTCGTGAACCCGAAGGGGAGCCCGCGCCTCATGCTGGCCGGCCACATCGACGAGATCGGCCTGCAGATCACCCACATCGACGAAGAAGGATTCTGCTATTTCGCCGGGATCGGCGGATGGGATTCGCAGGTCCTGGTGGGTCAGCGGGTCATCATCGTCGGTCCGGCGGGGCCGGTGCGCGGCGTGATCGGTAAGAAGGCGCCGCACCTCATGAAGAAGGACGAGTTCGAGAAGGTCACCCAGATCCAGGACTTGTGGATCGACATCGGCGCCGCCAAGCGCGAGGACGCGCTGGCCCGGGTCCATGTGGGCGATCCCGCCGTCCTCGATGCGGCGAGTCTCGATCTCCCGGGCGGCCGCCTGGTGTCGCGCAGCATCGACAATCGGATCGGCGCTTACGTCGTGGCGGAAGCGTTGCGATTGCTGGCGAAGGAGCGGCCCAAGCACGCCGCGGTGTTCGCCGTCGCCACGACGCGCGAGGAGATCGCGTGGACCGGTGGCGGGGCACGCACCAGCGCCGTGGACATCGACCCGCAGGTGGCCCTCGTGGTCGACGTCACGCACGCCACCGACTGGCCCGGCGCGGACAAGAAGCAGGGCGGCGACCTGAAGCTCGGCAGCGGGCCGACGTTCTCCCGCGGCTCGGCCGTGAGTCCGATGGTGTTCGATCTGCTGGTGCAGTGCGCGGTGGACGAGCAGATCCCCTACACCGTGCAGGCCGCGCCGCGCGACACCGGTACCGATGCCGACGCGATCCACAACACGCTGCGCGGCATTCCCACCGGCCTCGTGTCGGTTCCCAACCGCTACATGCACAGCCCCAACGAAATGGTGGCGCTGGAAGACGTGGAACGGGCCGCCCGGCTGCTCGCGACGTTCGCCCGGCGGCTCTCGTCCAACACGCATTTTATTCCGGAGTAGGCCGGACTACGCTTTTTTGATGTTGAGCTCGTTCAGGGCCTGAAGCGCGGCGGCGCGCACTTGCTTGTCGCTGTCGTTGACGAGACTCTGCAGCGTGCCCAGCGCGGCCGGCGTGCCGGCCACTCTCAGGGCCTCCACCGCGGTGATCCGCAGCCCGCTGGGCTTGCGCCCGAAGAACTTGCCGGCCGGCTGCGCGAGCTTGATCAGCGCCTGCACCGCGTCGGGACTTCCGATCCGCCCCAGGGCGAAGATCAGCTCCCGCACCACCTCGGGATCTTTCTCTTCCTCCAGCGCCACCACCAGCGGCATCGCCAGCGCGCTCGCCTTGCGGCCTCCGACGCCGAGCGCGGCCTGACGCCGGACTTCGGGGGAAATGTCCCGCAGCACGCGGCGCAGCGGCTCCGCGGCGCTCCGGGTCCCGATCTTCGCGAGCGCCAGCGCCACCTGGCGCCGGACCCGCTCGTCGGTGTGGTCGAGCTGCTTGGTCAGAGCGGGAACCGCCGCTTCGAGGCCCAGCTCGCCGACGAGATCGGCCACGTTCCGCACTACGAACCATTGCGGGTGGCCGAGCATGTGGATCAGCTGATCCTGCCCTTCCTTCATCTGGGTCAGGGCGTTGAACACTCCACGGCGCTCGTTCACCGTGTTGGACGTCGTCAGCAGGTCGAGCAGGACCTCGACGCCGTCGGGGCCGGCCCGCTGCAGGACCATGCTGGCCGCGTCTTCGAGATGCGGCACCTGCACCATCTTGCTGAGCCCGTCCAGCATCTGTCGCGTGATCATCCGGCGCAACGCGATTCCGTATTGGCGACGCAACGCCGGATCCTCGACTCGCTGCTCGATGCGGACGATCGTGTGCACGATCTGCATCGCCTGCTCGATCTTTCCCTGCCGCAACACCGACTCCACTTGCCGGTTCAGCACCGTGAGCGTCTCGCCGATCTGGGCCGACTGCGGGTTCTGATCCAGCTGTGCCAGGAGGTCGGCCGTGTCCGAGGACAACGCCTCCCGCAACGCGAAGTGAGATGACGCCGCGGCGCGCGAGATTTCCGGCTGCGTTGCGTCCTTCGGCACCTCCTCCTCGGGCAGCGGCGGCTTCGGGAACGCCGGAGGCGTGGGCGACGGCGCCCGCCTGACCTGCGCCGGAGCCTGCGGAGGCGGGGGTGGAGGTGGCGGCGGCGGCGGGAGCGTCGGCAAACTGCTCGGCGCGTTCGGCTCCACGTGACTCGAGGGCAGACCGGGAGAACGACCCTGACGCGATTCGCGCGGCACGACTTCGTCGGAGGGTGTGGCCGCCTCAGGACTCGGCAGGGCCACCGATGGGGGGGCCAGGTTCTGTTCGACGTGCTCCACACCTTCTGCACCGGCCACCGGTGACGACCTGATGTCCTTCACCGGCTCCCCGCGCAGCACGCCGCGGGTTCCCATATCGCGTCCACCCGTCGGCGCGGCGGGAGCCGTTCCCTGGGGGGCGGGAGCCTCTTCCGCGAGATCCATCGCGGCCATCACCACCGAGACGCGGTAGGCCCCCGAGGATTGCAGCCGGGACACGATGTCCGACGGGCCACCGGGCTGCTCGGCCAGGGCGCGCAACAGCTCGAACAAATGGGCTACCGGAGCATCCCTCGGAACCGTCAGCTCGGTGACACCATGCAAAGTCATGCGCTGCACCAGCGGCTGGAACTCGGGCGCGGTGACCGCCTCGCCATTGACCTCCAGCCGATTGTTGCGGATCCGCACGCCTATGTCGCCTTCCTTCAGCATCCCCACAAGAGTCCGGAACTCCCGCTTTTGCTCGTCCTTCTTGGCGGGGTCCCGGAACAGGTCGACGGCGCGTGCCAGGTGCGTGGCAAAGACGACAGGGTTGATCATCAAGTGTGACGCAATCTAGACCGCTTGGCTAAGCGCTGCAACGCGTTACGAGCGCGGCGGCCACATCCCGCTCCCGTACCGGCAATCCTGGCAGTCCCAGTGCCGTTGAGGCACGCGCAAGTGGTGGAGGAGCTAGGCCTAACCGGCCGAGTCGCGGCGCGTCGACCAGTACGCTCGCGAGGCCCGCATCCAGGACCAGATGGCCACGCTCGAGTACCAGCCCTCGATCCAGCGTCTCCGCTGCGAAGGCGAGATCGTGGGTGATGACGAGCAACGCAACACCGTGCTCGGCGCGCGCGGACAGGGCATCAGTCACCAGGCGCCTGGCGCGCCGGTCCAGCCCCGCGGTCGGTTCATCCAATACCAGGAGCGCGGGCTCGAGGGCCAACGCCCCGGCGAGCGCGGCGAGTTTGCGCAGCGGCGGCGGCAGGTCGTAGGGGTGCTGGCCGGCCACGGCCTCGAGATCCAGCGCTGCCAACGCACGCTCGACCCTGCCGGCCGCATCTCCCGCCCTGACCCCCGTCACCCGCGGGCCGAACGCGACGTCATCCCGTACCGTGCGAGCGAACAGCTGCTGGTCGGCGTGTTGGAATAGCGACCCGACTCGACGCGCCAGCTCGGCAGGGCTCTTCGCACGTGTATCCCAATCGCCCACCCAGACGGTCCCGCTCGCCGGCTTCACTAACCCGGTCACCAGCCGCAACAACGTCGACTTGCCGGCGCCGTTGTGGCCCAGCAGGGCCGCCCGTTCGCCCGGAGCGAGCTCGAAGCGCACGCCCTCCAGTGCCGGACGATCGCCATACGCGAACGACACGTCGTCGATCCACAGGGCCGGCGTCATCGCGCGCGACTCACGAGATCCGGCACGGTGAGCGGCACCGGCCCCGGCAAACCGGCCCGCCGCCACACGCCGGCGATACTCGTACTGCCGGGAGCATCAGGCTCCCAGAGATCCTCACCGGCCAACACTTGTCGGGTCGTTCCGCTGGTTCGGACCCGCCCCCGCTCCAACCACACAACGCGGTCGACGCTTTCGGGAAGGGCATCGATGTCGCTCGTTGCGACGACCACCGCCATCCCCTCCTGAGCCAGCTCCCGGATCAGCCGCCACACGAGGGCCGCCCCAGCGGGATCGAGCTCGGCGGTCGGCTCATCGAGCAGCAGGATGGCCGGTTCCATCGCCAGCACGCCGGCCAGGATGACTCGCTGCAGCTCGCCTCCGGAGAGCGTGCCAGGGTCGCGATCGCGCAGGTGTACCACGTCAACGCGCGTCAACGAACGATCAACCGATTCGGAAATGCGCTCGCGTGGCCAGCCGAGGTTGGCGGGACCGAAGGCGACCTCATCCCAGACCGTGAAGGCCATTCCAGAGACCTGCGTCCATGGGGTGGGCAGGAGCAAGGCTGCCCGGCCGTCACGCCGCACTTCTCCGGTCAGCTCCCCGCCGACGACGCCCCCCCCCGGCGCGAGTCCGGCTGTCACGAGCAGCAGCGTCGAGGCCCCGGATCCGGTCGCCCCGATGAGAGCCACGATCTCCCCCGAGTTGACCACCAGCGAGATATCGACCAGCGCCGCCGTGGCGCTCGCGGGATAACGGAAAGTGACACGATCGAGAACCACCGCGCTCATGCGATCCGCCACACGAGCAGAGCCACGCACGAGAGCACCAGCCCCCAGCGCGAGATACGCTGCGCGAGCGAGTCGGGCGGCGGTGCGAGTGGCGTTCGGCGAACCTGCGGATCGAAACCCCGCGTTTCGAGCGCCATGGCCCGTTCGTCCACTTCGTGCAGCGCCGACAGCACGAGCGGCAACGCCAGTGCCCGCAACGCCGCGAGACGGATCAGCGGTCCTCCACGGGTGCGCAGCCCACGCGAGCGTTGCGCATCGACCAGATGCCCGGCGCGCGCTCGCAGGGCCGGGATCGCGGACAGGGTGGCCGCCAGGAGAAAGGCGACGCTCACGGGCCACTCTCGCGCGATCATCGCCTCGATCAATCGGGGCGGCGGAAGCACGGCCACGAGCCAGACACCGCCCGCGATCATCGTCGTGAGGCGGAGGCCGGTGGCCAGCATGCCGCCACTGCCCTGTAACAGATAAAGGAAGAACCAGAGCGGTGTCGCCGTAAACACGGCGGCGCGAGCGACCCGGAAAGACTGGCGTCCGCCCAGCGACAATACCAGCACCCCGGCGGCCGACAACGCGGCCGCGCCGCCCCAGGGGGCGGGACCGATCCAGGCGAGCGCCGGAAGCGCCGCGGCAACGGTCAGCAGCGTGAACGGATGTAGCCCGCGCATCGCAGCGTTTACGAAGTGGCGCCGATCGCCCGCAAAGCGAGCGGGAAGCGGGCGGCGGTGCGCCGCGGCAGCGCATGCAAGACGGAAGTCACCAGGGCGAACGTGACCGCTTTGTCCCCGAAGTCCGCGACGAAGCTGCCGAAGAAGCAGGCGCCGAGTGGCGAGAAGCCCAGCAGTTGTCCCAGTTTGGTCGTCAGGGCAATGCCCCCGGTCGTGGCGCACTTGAAGATGAGGTAGGAGATCGGCGTCGAGGTAGCGGAGGCGATCACGCCAAGCATCAGCCCGGCCGGGATCGCCGTCTTCAACGAGCGAAACCATCCGCTCCGCGCGGCCACCCAGGCATACAGCGCGACGATGATCTGCACCACCACAAACGGCCAGAACGTGGGATTGCGGAGACTGTTCACCGTGGACGTGAGCACCCCGGTGATGACGCCGACGACCGGGCCCCCCAGCGCGGTGGCGAGAATCGTTCCGGTCGTGTCCAGAAACAGTGGCAACGCCACCGCGTCCACGGCGGCCGACAGGGCGAGATTGATGGCGACGGCCACCGGGATGAGCACCAGGAGGCGTACGGGCACGATCGATTCCGTTGGGAGACGCGCCAAAGATAGATAGATTGCGATATGATGCTCATTCCGCTCCTGCTCTCGTCGAGCCTCGGCTTCCAAGTCCAGGACACGCTCTCGCCCGCGGCCCATCGAGCGCTCACCGACCTGAAATATCTCGCGGCCGATGCCCGGGAAGGGCGTGGCGTGGGAACGCGCGGCCTGGCAGAAGCAGGCGATTACATCGCGGCCGCTTTCAAGCAGATCGGTCTCGCCCCGGGTGGAGCGGCGGGCTCCTATTTCCAGACTTTCACTATCGCGCCCGATGCGCCGGCGGCTGCGCATGCCGACGTCGGCGGCAAGTCGACCCGCAACGTCGTTGGTGTGCTGCGCGGCCGCGATCGCGCCCGACGTGGTCAGGTGATCGTCATCGGCGCGCACTACGATCACCTGGGATTGGGCGGCTTCGGCGCCCTGGACGACCCGGATTCGACAGGAAAAGTCCACAACGGTGCGGACGACAACGCCTCCGGCACGACCGCCCTGCTCGAGGTCGCGCGCCGGCTGGCCGGCGGGGGGCTCCCCCGCACCGTGGTCTTCATCGCGTTCAGCGGCGAAGAGCTGGGTGACCTGGGGTCGGATTATTTCGTGAAGCATCCCACGATCCCGATGGACTCGGTCTACGCCATGCTCAACATGGACATGGTGGGCCGGCTGCGAAACGCGAAACTGATCGTGTCCGGCGCCGCGACGACGCAGGAGTTCCCCGCGCTGCTCGACTCGCTCAACCAGGCGGGTGGGGCACCCCACTTCGATCTGCGCGCGTCGGGCGACGGCTGGGGCCCGAGCGATCAGGCGTCGTTCTACGGGGCGCGGCGGCCCGTCCTGCACTTCTTCACCGACCTGCACGCCGACTACCATCGCACGACCGACGACTGGGAACAGATCAACATCGTGGGGCTCGAGCAGGTGGCGGACTTCGTCGCGAGCACCGCGACCGCGCTCGCCCGGCGGACCGAGGCGCTCACCTTCGTCAACGCGCCGCCGCCTCGGGCCACGATCGGGGGCGGAGGTTACGGCGCCTACCTCGGCACCATCCCGGACATGAGCGAATCCCCGGGCGGCGTCCGCATCACGGGCACGCGGTCCGGCAGCCCGGCCGATCAGGCGGGACTCAAGGCCGGTGACATCATCACGGCGATCGGGACCAAGGTCATCGCGAATCTGTACGACATGACCGACGCCCTGCGCAGCCACCAGGCCGGCGATACGGTTGTGATCGTCGTCAAGCGCGACACGACCGAGCTGCGGCTCACCGCCGTGCTGGGCAAGCGATCGTGACGACCCAGGCAACCAGCGATCCGCGCGGCCTGGTCCGCGCGCTGCGCGCCGCGCACCTGCACGACGCATCGCGGGGCGAGCTGCTGCAGCTCGCGTGCGACCGGCTGCGCGGTTGGGGTGC
>Ga0075434_100000414_pt1 | contig 31577 bp, 33 predicted proteins | sample RhiMethybrSRZTD3_FD_75298 | JGI IMG/M metagenome (GOLD analysis project Ga0075434, IMG submission 75298) | Populus rhizosphere microbial communities from Tennessee, USA - Rhizosphere MetaG P. TD hybrid SRZTD3 | ecosystem: Host-associated > Plants > Roots > Rhizosphere > Soil | place: USA...
GCTGCATGCAGATCAGGAACATGACGCCGAACCACACCGGGTCGACGCCGTATTTCTGCACCAGCGGCATGTAGATCGGCAGGGTGATCAGCATCATGCTCACCTGCTCGACGAACAGGCCGAGAAAGACGAGCAGCGCCATCATCGCCGCGATCACCTGCAGCGGCGAGAGGCCCGAGCCGGCGATCAGCGCGACCAGCCCGTTGCTCGCGCCCGAGAACGACAGGATCTGCGAGAACGTGGTGGCGCCGAGGATGATGAACAGGATCATGCCCGAGATGCCCGCGGTGCCGCGCAGCGCGGCCATGAGGTTCGCGACCGTCAGCGAGCGGTAGGCGAGCGCGAGGAGCATGGTGAAGAGCGCGCCGATCGCCGCCGACTCGGTCGGCGTCGCCCAGCCCGCCGACATCGAGGCCACGACCACGACGAAGATCGAGACCAGCGGGATGACGTACTGCACGAACGGGCGCAGCTTCTCCCACCCGCGGTAGCCGGTGAACGCGCTCTTCGGCGCGAGCGAGGGGTTGAGCGTGACGCGCGTCATGATGTAGACGATGAACAGCGCGCTCAGCACCAGCCCCGGCATGACGCCGCCGATCAGCAGCTTGGAGATCGAGATGCCCGAGAGGCTGCCGAGCAGCACCGTCAGCGCCGAGGGCGGAATGAGCATGTCGACGGCGCCGATCGCCATCAGCGGGCCGGTGGCCATGACCGGGTGATAGCCGCGCGCGAGCATCACCGGCAGCATCAGGCTGCCGAGCATGGCGGTGGTGGCGATGGTCGAGCCCGAGATCGCCGAGAACACTGTCCCGGCGACGACCGCGACGACCGCGAGGCGCCCCGGCACCTGCTGGATCAGGCGGTCGACGCCGTCGATCACCTTCACCGCGAGCCCGGTGTGGAACAGCACCTCGCCCATCAGGATGAAGAGCGGAATCGGCGTGAGCGAGAAGCTCGCCACCGAGCCGACGCTGTTGCGCACCAGCTGCGTCAGGCCGGCCTCGCCGCCGAGGAACAGCAGCGCGCCGACCAGGTTGATCGCGAGGAACGAGAATCCGACCGGCAGGCCGGCGAAAAGCAGCAGCGTCGAGCCCCCGAGCATCAGCCACGCGGCCGCCTGCCACGACATCACCCGGTCGAGACCGCGTCGTCGCGCGGCGCGCGCGCACCGAGCCAGAGCCGGCGCATGCGGAACAGCATCTCGAGCGTGAGGGCGACGAACGTCGCCGGTAGCACGCTGAGCAGCCACCATTCCGGCGTGATCAGCGACTTGACGGAGAGCGACCCCGCCTGCCAGCTGAGGAATGCCGCCCGCACGCCGTACCAGGCGATCAGGGCGCAACAGCCCAGGGCGAGCGCGTCGACCAGCCACTCGAGCACCCAGCCGATCCGGGGCGGCACGGCGCGCAGCACGATGTCGACGCGGATATGCTGGCCGCGCCGCATCAGCCACGGCGCGGTGAGCAGGGTGACGAGGTAGAGCATGCTCTCGGAGATCTCGGCCGACCACTCCAGCCCGGCCACGCCGGGGACGATGCGCACGTTCCGCAGCAGCACGTCGGCGCAGATCATCAGCGTCATGCCGAAGATCAGCGCGCAGCCAGCCAGCGCCAGGATCTCCAGCAGCCGCCCGTATGCCGCTTCGATCTTCTGCATCAGGCGTGTCCCTATTTGGCCAGCACCTTCTTCAGCTGCGCGCCGTACTGCGGGCTCGACTGGATGGCGTGCTCCCAGCCCACGTCCTTCGCCTTCTGCAGGTACGCCTTAGTCGTGGCCGCGTCGAAGGTGATCACCTGGATGCCGGCCTCGGCCTGGCGCTTCTTCTCGTTCTCGTTGTACGACTTCCAGAAGTCGTTCTGCTGCTCGTAGGCGAGCGACTGGCGGTCGAGGTACTCGCGCGCCTTCGACGGCAGGCCCTTGTACTTGTCGAGGTTGACGAGCACGCCGACCTCGGCGTTGTAGAAGCCCGGGTCGACGCGGTACTTGGTCTTCTCCTGCCAGTTGAGGTCGAACAGGGCATGGATCGGCCAGCCGTAGCCGTCGATCACGCCGCGCTCGAGCGCGGTGTAGACCTCGCCGGGCGCGGTGGTCATCATCTGCGCGTTCATCGACTGGAAGAACTCGCGGTACACCGGGGTGATGCGGATCTTCAGGCCGGTGAGGTCCGGCTTGTCGATCTTCTTGGTGAGGTAGATGTGGAAGGGCGTGAACTCGACCACCTTGGCGAGGTAGCGCATGTTGCCCTTCTCGCCCCAGATCTTGTTGATCAGGTCGTAGCCGCCGTTCTTGCGCTGCTCGGCGGCGCTGGTCTCGGAGAGCTTGAGGATGTCGGCCTCGGGCATCACGTTGGTGTAGTAGGCGCCGGTGCTGAACGCGAGGTCGATCACGCCGCTCTGCAGCGACTTGCCGACCTCGAAGGTCGGAATCGCCTTCGGTCCGCCGATGAAGTTGATCTGGACGACGCCCTTGCCTTCCTTGTTGAACTTCTCGATCCACTCGATGGTGCGCTTCACGTAGAACTGGTTCTCGGGGAACGCGCTCACCATCCTCAGCGTCACTTCCTGGCTCAGCGCGAGCGTCGGCGATAGCGCGGCGAGCGCGAGAAGCAGCGTCTTTTTCATGGGCCCTCCTCCTATGGAAGCGGCAAGGTTAGGCGTCGGCACGTCCATTTGTCAAATCAATGTCGTTCATGATATGAATCACTGCCATGAATGTCGGAGACGTCGACCTCAACCTGCTGCGCGTGTTCGACGCGGTGCTGCGCAGCCGCGGCGTGACGCCGGCCGCGGCGACCCTCGGCCTCACACAGCCGGCGGTGTCGAACGCGCTGGCACGGCTGCGCGCGCTGTTCGGTGATGCGCTTTTCGTGCGCACCGCGGGCGGCATGGACCCGACGCCCTACGCACGCGAGCTCGCCGAGCCGGTGCGTCAGGCGCTGGCGCTGCTCGACTCCGCGCTCGCGCATGGCCCGGGCTTCGACCCCGCCACCGCGACGCGCGCCTTCCGCTTCTATATGTCGGACCTGGGCCAGATCGAGTTCCTGCCGCCGCTCGTCGAGCGCGTGCAGCAGGCAGCGCCCGGTGTGCGCCTGGAAGCCGTTGCGCTCGAGGTCGAGGACATAGCGGGGGCGCTCGCCGCCGGAGCCCTCGATCTCGCCGTCGGCTTCCTGCCCGGTCTCGGACCCCCGGTGCGGCGGCAGACGCTGTTCCGCGACCCGTACCTTTGCCTGATGCGGGCCGATCACCCGATTTCCTCACTGACCAAGCGGAAATTCAGCGAAGCGTCGCATGCCCTGGTCACCTACCGCGGAGGCCACCGCGTGATCGAGGAGGCGCTGGAACGCGCCGGCCTCGCGCGCCGCATCGCGCTGCGCGTGCCGCACTTCACCGTGGTGCCGATGGTGCTCGAGCGCACCGACCTGATCCTCACCCTGCCGGCGCGAGTCGCGCGCGTGTTCGAGCGCCGCGGCAAGCTGAAGGCGCTGCCGCCGCCGGTGGCCATTCCGCCCGCCGAGGTGGCGGCGCACTGGCACGAGCGCTTCGAGGGCGACCCGGGCAACCGCTGGCTGCGCGACCAGGTGGTGGAGCTCTACGGCAGCTAGCCCGCGGCGGCGAGGCATTCACGCAGCAGCTCGACCGCGCGCCGCGCAAACGCACGCATGTTTGCCTCGCGGTCGGGGCTTCCCGTCTCGAGGGTGACGACTTTCTCGATCGGCCCGCTGACCGCGAGGCAGGCGTGCCCCGCAGCATCGCCGTAGCGGTTCCCGGTCGGCCCCGCGGCGCCGGTTTCGCAGATGCTCCAGGTCGCGCCGAGCTTCTCCCGCAGGCGATGTGCCGCGAGCCTCGCATAAGGCTCGCTCGCCGAGCGCACGCCGCTCATCTGCTCCGGCGTGATGCCGAGCAGCGCGGTGCGGCTCGCGCCGGTATAGACGATGCAGCCGCCGAGATAGAAAGCCGATGCGCCGGGAAGCGCGACGAACGCCGCGTTGATCAGGCCGCCGGCGGAGGATTCGGCGACCGCGAGCGTGTGCTTGCGCCGCCTGAGCGATTCGGCGACGACGGCGGCGAGAGTGCTCAGCTCCATATCTCCTGCGCGAGCTGCATGACCAGCTCCAGCTTACGGCGCGTGTCGTCGTGCGTCACGGTCTGTCCCGATCCACCGCCACTCGAGAAGCCGCACTGCGGCGAGATTCCCAGGCGCTCGAGCGGCACGTGTTTCGCCGCTGCGTCGATGCGGCGCTTCAGCTGATCTTTGTCTTCCAGCACCGGCGTCTTGGTCGAGACCAGGCCGAGCACCACCTGCTTGCCCTTCGGCACGTGGCGCAGCGGCGAGAAGTCGCCCGCGCGCGGCGTGTCGTATTCGAGGCAGTAGATGTCGGCGTCGAGCCGGTTGAAAAGCGCCTCGGCGACCGGTTCGTAGCCGCCCTCGGCCATCCACGCGCCCTTCAGGTTGCCGCGGCAGAGGTGGATCGCCACCTTCATGTCTCTTGGCTTCGCTGAAATCGATTCATTGAACAGGCGCGCATAGCGCTCGGTCAGCTCGTCCGGGTCCTCGCCGCGCGCCACGACGTCCTTGCGCGCGCTCGGATCGCAGTTGCAGGGCAGCGCGGTGTCGTCGACCTGCAGGTAGGTGCAGCCTTCCTGCGCCAGCTCGGCGATCTCCGCCTTGTATATGGCCGCGAGATCCGCGAAGAACGCGTCGCGGTCCTTGTAGACGCTCGCGTCGAACGCCCTCGGCCCGAGGAACCAGTGCATTACGTCCGGCGCAGCGATCGTCACCTTGGGAACGCCGCGCTTCACCACCGATTTCAGGAAGCGGAAATCGCCGGCGACGATGCGCTGCCCGCGCCGCAGCCTCGCCTTCGCGTAGGGCGACGCCGCGATGCCCATCACGCCGCTTTCATTGCGGAAACCCAGCGTGCCGTCGCGCAGGCCGAAGCCGTCGACCGCGTCGATGAAGCCCGCCGACCAGCTGCGGCGCCGGAACTCGCCGTCGGTGATGCTCGGCAGGCCGAGCGACTCCTGGAAGGCGACGATCTCGCGGATGCAGTCGTCCTGCACGCGTTTGAATTGGTCTTCGGAGACAAGGCCGCTTTTGCGTGAGCGCGCCGCCTCGATCAGCCGCGGCGGCCGCACGAAGCTGCCGATATGCTCGGCGTGGAAGGGAGGCTGCACGGCGGCGACTTTATCGCAATTAGAATGGCCGTCTTGAACGTTCTCGTCGCAGGCGCGGGGCCCGCCGGGCTTTACTTCTCGTATCTCGCCAAGCGAGCCAATCCTGGCTGGCGCATCCGTGTCGTCGAGCAGAACCCGCCGGACGCCACGTTCGGCTTCGGCGTGGTGTTTTCCGATCGCGCGCTCGAGTTCCTGCAGGCCGACGACCCGGCGACCTACGCGCTGATCACGCCGCAGCTCGAAGCGTGGGTCGACCTGCACGTCGTGCACCGTGGCGAGCGGCATGTCATCGACGGCATCGGCTTCGCCGCGATCGGCAGGCTGAATTTCCTGCGCCTCATGCAGCGGCAGGCCGCGAGCGTCGGCGTGCGGGCCGAGTTCAACACGCCGGTCGGCGGCATTTCCGGCTATGACCTCGTGGTGGCGGCGGATGGCGCCAATTCCGCCGTGCGGCGCAACGCGGATTTCGGTACGAGCGTCACGCATTGCACCAACAAATTTGCCTGGTACGGCACGCCCAAGCGGTTCGAGAAGCTGACACAGACCTTCCTGAAGAACGAGCACGGCAGCTTCAACGTGCATCACTATGCGCATGCCGCGGACATGAGCACCTTCGTCACCGAGTGCGACGCCGCGACCTGGCAGCGCGCCGGCTTCGCGCAGATGGGCGAGGCTGAGACCCGGGCCTACCTCGAGCGCGTCTACGCACCGGTGCTGGAAGGCGCGCCGTTGGTGTCGAACAAATCGATCTGGCGCAATTTTCCGAACGTCCGCAACGAGCGCTGGTCCGCCGGCAACGTGGTCCTGATCGGCGATGCGCTGCGCACGGCGCATTTCTCGATCGGCTCCGGCACGCGCCTCGCCATGGAGGACGCCATCGCGCTGAACAAGGCCTTGAATGCGCATTCCGGCATCCCGCAGGCATTGCAGGCATTCGAGGAAGCACGCCGGCCGATCGTGGAGAAACTGGTCGCCGCGGCCGACGCGAGCGCGGCGTGGTACGACCGCTTCGCCGAGCACATGAACCTGTCGCCGCGCGAGTTCGCCTGGAGCTATATTCAGCGCAGCGGGCGCATCGACCCCGAGCGCCTGGGCAGGATTTCTCCGAGGTTCGCCAGGAGCTGATGCTCTTCCCGACCACGCTCGTCGGCAGCTATCCGCAGCCCGAGTGGCTGATCGACCGCAAGAAGCTCGCCGGGCGCTTTCCGCCGCGGGTTCGGGCGCGCGAGCTGTGGCTGGTCGAGGAGCCTTTCCTGAAAGAGGCGCAAGATGATGCCACGCTACTTGCGATCCGCGCCCAGGAGCGGGCGGGGCTCGACATCATCACCGACGGCGAGATCCGCCGCGAAAGCTACTCGAACCGCTTCGCCACCGCGCTCGAGGGCGTCGACATCGACAACCCCGGCAGCGCGCTCGACCGCTCCGGGCACCCGAACCCGGTGCCGCGCATCGTCGGCAAGATCCGCCGGCGCCGCCCGGTGGAGGTCGACGATGTGCGCTTCCTGCGAAGCCATACCAAGAAGCAGATCAAGATGACGGTGCCGGGCCCGTTCACCATGTCGCAGCAGGCGCAGAACGACTATTACCCGCAGCTCGAGGATGCGGCGATGGACTATGCCGTGGCGGTGAACGCCGAGATCCGCGACCTATTCGCCGCCGGAGCCGATGTCGTGCAGGTGGATGAGCCCTACCTCCAGGCGCGGCCCGAAAAAGCGCGCGAATACGGTCTGAAGGCGCTGAACCGGGCGCTCGAGGGAATCGAAGGCACGACCGCCGTGCACATCTGCTTCGGCTACGCGGCGATCATCCACCAGCGGCCCTCGGGCTATTCGTTCCTGCCCGAGCTCGCCGGCTCGCCGGTGCAGCAGGTCTCGATCGAAACCGCCCAGGCGAACCTCGACACCGCCGTGCTGGCAAGACTCCCGGGGAAGAAAATAATGGTCGGCTGCATCGACCTCTCGGACATGAAGGTCGAGGCGCCGCAGCAGGTGGCCGAGCGCCTGCGTCGAGCGCTCAAGCACGTGAAGCCCGCCGACGTGATCGCGGCGCCCGACTGCGGCATGAAGTACCTGCCACGCGAGCTCGCCGACGGCAAGATGCGCGCGCTGGTCGAGGGCGCGAGAATCCTGCGCAGGGAACATGGCGAAGACTAAGACCGGCCTCGCGAAGGGGCTCACCAACTACGGCGACCCGGCGTTCTCGCTCTACCTGCGCCGCTCGTTCGCGAAGAGCATGGGCTACTCGAGCGAGATGCTCGGCCGTCCGGTCGTAGGGATCGCCGACTCGAAGAGCGGCTTCAACAACTGCCACCGCCACTTCCCCGAGCTGGTCGAGGCGGTGAAGCGCGGCGTGCTCGCCGCGGGCGGCCTGCCGATCGAGTTCCCGACGGTGTCGCTCGGCGAGGTGTTCCTCAGCCCCACGTCGATGATGTTCAGGAACCTGATGTCGATGGACGTCGAGGAGATGATCCGCGCGCAGCCGATGGACGCGGTGGTGCTGATCGGCGGCTGCGACAAGACCGTCCCGGCGCAGCTGATGGGCGCGGCCTCGGCCGACCTGCCGGCGGTGCAGCTCCTCGCCGGGCCGATGATGCCGACCTCGTTCCACGGTGAGCGCCTGGGCGCCTGTACCGACTGCCGGCGCTTCTGGGCGATGCATCGCGCGGGCAAGGTCGACGAAAAAGGAATCGACGAGGTCGAGGGCAACCTCGCCACCACCGCCGGCACCTGCGCGGTAATGGGCACCGCCTCGACGATGGCCTCGATTGCCGAGGCGCTCGGCATGGCGCTGCCGGGCAGCGCGGCGATCCCGGCGGTGCACGCCGACCGGCTGCGCGCCGCGGAGGCGAGCGGTGCGCGCGCCGTCGAGCTGGCAAGGAATCCGCTGCGGCCGTCGCAGATCATCAACGAGAAATCGGTGGAGAACGCGATCCGCGTGCTGCTCGCGATCGGCGGCTCGACCAACGCCATCATCCACCTCACGGCGATCGCCGGGCGCGCCGGAGTGAAGGTGGATCTCAAAAAACTGAACGAGTGGTCCGATTCCACGCCGGTGCTGGTCGACCTCAAGCCCACAGGCCAGCACTACATGTCGGATCTCTATGCGGCGGGCGGGCTCGGCGCCGTGCTGCGCGAGCTCAAGCCGCTGCTGCACCTCGACTGCGTGACCGTTGCCGGAATTACCCTGGGGCAGATTCTGGAAAAATTGCCTCCCTGGGTCGACCGCGCGGTGGTCAAGCCTTTCTCGGAGCCGCTCTCCAGGGAGGGCGGACTGGTCGCGCTGTTCGGCTCGCTCGCGCCCAATGGTGCGATCCTCAAGCGCTCGGCGGCGGATCCGAAGCTGTTCGAGAAGGAGGGCCGCGCAGTGGTGTTCACGTCGCTCGATGATCTCGCGGCGCGCGTCGACGATCCGAGCCTCGACATCACCGCCGACGATTTCATGGTGCTGCAGAACGCCGGCCCGAAATCGGGCTACGCGATGCCCGAGGCGGGCTACCTGCCCATTCCGGCGAAGCTGGCGCGGGCGGGCGTGAAGGACATGGTGCGTATCTCGGACGCGAGGATGAGCGGCACCGCCTACGGCACGATCGTTCTGCACGTTTCGCCCGAAGCCGCGGCCGGCGGCCCTCTCGCGCTGGTGCGCAACGGCGATCGCATCCGGCTTTCGGTCGCCGAGCGAGCCCTCGAGCTGCAGGTGGCCGAGAGCGAGTTGAAGGCAAGAAAGGCGGCGTGGAGGCCGCCCGTCGCCATGCCGAGCCGCGGCTACGCAAAGCTCTACATGGAGCACGTGCTGCAGGCCGAGCACGGCTGCGACTTCGATTTCCTGCGCAAGGCCTAGGGCGCTGGTGCTGGTCGCGGCGTGCCTGCTCGGCGGCTGCAATACGCTCGCGAGCCGCGGGGCGGTCGTCGGCTGCCAGGCCGCCGACACGGCAACCACGCTGCACGGCCTCTCGCAAGGCGCGCGCGAAGTGAATCCGGTGGTCGCCGGGCTGATCGACAAGTTCGGCAAAGAGGGATTCGTGGCCGTGAAGGTCGGCATCACGCTGCTCGTGCTGCATTACTACCCGGTCGTGTCGCGCGATCTTCTTGCCACGGTCGACGGGGTCACCTGCGGCGTCGCCGTGCACAACGAGCTGACCGCGCGCCGGCTGGCAAAAGCAAAGGAGCAGGAAAAGCAGAAGGCGCAGGAGAAGGAAAAGCAATGAAGGCGCCGCCCAGGCTCGTCTGCTTCGAAGGCTACTGGAACGAGAAGATGCTCCAGAGCTTCTCCGTGAAGGGATTTTTCGAGGCGATGGCGCCGCTCGTGCATCCGCCGCTCACGCTCGCGCACCGCTTCGTCGAGTCCGAGGCCGGGCTCGTCTATTACGCGCGGCGCCCCGACGGCCTCCTGTGGCGCAGCCGCGAGCTGTTCGACGCGCCGGTCTGCTACCTCGCGTTCCACGGCCGGCCGGGCGGGGTGCGCTCGCTGCTCGAGCGGATCGAGCCCGGCAGGCTGTGCGAGGCTTTCGCCGGCTACGGGGCGGGCCGCTACAGGCACCTCGTGTACTTCGCCTGCTGCGACGTGCTGCGCGGCAAAAAGGGCGGCGCTTTCGCCCGGCAGTTCCTCAAGGCCTCGAAGGTGAAAGCGGTGATCGGCTACGCCACCACGGTGGACTGGATGGCGAGCCTCGTTTGCGACATGCTCTTCCTGCACCGCTTCTACAGCGACCCCTCGCCCTGGAAGAACCTGCGCCGCATCTTCAACTCCGTGCATCGCGACTACCCGGCGGCGCGCCGCCTGGGCCACACGCTCATCACATGATCAGGATAAGACGCGTAGTCACCGACCACGAACAGGGCGGCCGCGCGGTGGTTGCCGCCGACGAGACCCTGGTCGGCGTCTCCGGGCGCCCGGGCCACGAGCGCTGCGACCTCTGGAAAATGCCCGACGGCACCGTGTTCCGCGTCGTCGAGTACCGGCCGGGCGTCACGCCACGCAACCACCGCACCGAGACGGTCGACTACGCGGTGGTGCTTTCCGGCGAGATCGAGATGCAGCTCGATGGCTCGGTCGTGCGCCTGCGCGCGGGCGACACGCTGGTGCAGCAGAACACCATCCACAACTGGGTCAACCGCGGCACGCAGCCGTGCGTCATCGCTTTCGTGCTGGTGCCGGCGAAGGGGGCTCGCAGTGCGGTGGGCTAGCGCGCTCCTGCTCGTCGTCTGCGCGCAAGCGTTCGGGCAGGACTATCCGTCGCGCCAGGTGCGCATCGTCGTGCCGTCGCTGCCCGGCGGCGGCACCGACATCGTGGCGCGCGTTCTCGGCCAGCATTTCTCGAGCGCCTTCGGCCAGGCGTTCTTCGTCGAGAACAGGGCCGGAGCCGGCAACATGATCGGCATCGAGCTCGCGGCGCACGCCGCCCCCGACGGCTACACGCTGCTGATGGTGCCCTCGACGCTGGCGCTGAACTCGGTGCTCTACAAGAAGGTGCCGTACCACCCGGTGCGCGATTTCGCGCCGATCACGCTCGCCGCGACCGCGCCGCTGGTGCTGATCGTGCCCCCGGGGCTGGCGGCGCAGTCTGTTGCCGAGCTCATCGCCCTCGCGAAGAAGCAGCCCGGCGCCATGAGCTACGGCAGCGCCGGCATCGGCACCGCGCCGCACATGAGCATGGAGCTGCTGAAGAGCATGACCGGCATCGACCTGGTGCACGTTCCCTACCGCGGAACCTCGCCGGCGGCGGCCGACGTCGCCGGCGGGCAGATCGCCGCGATGTTCGCCACCGCGCTGACCGCGCGGCCGATGATCGACGCCGGCCGCGTTCGGCCGCTGGCGGTGTCCGGCCCGCGGCGCGTTCGCGCGCTGCCCAACGTGCCGCCGGTCGGCGAAACGGTGCCCGGCTACGTGGCGATGCAGTGGTACGGGCTGCTCGCGCCGGCGGGCACGCCGCCGGCGATCGTCGCGCGGCTCAACGCCGAGGCGGCCCGCTCGCTGCGCTCGGACGAGATGCGCGAGCGGCTTGCCGCCGACGGGGCCGAGCCGCAGGGCAGCACCCCCGAGGAGTTCGGCGCCCTGATCCGCAGCGAGCTCGAGAAGTGGACGCGGGTCGCGCGCGCGGCCGGGATCGAGCCGCAGTAGCCGGGGCGGGGGATTGACACGCGCCGGGCATATACTTCAAGCTTCATCTATTCAGGCTTGGAGTACCCAGGAGGCTTGCCATGGACCGCGAATTCATCGCCCGGCGCGAAGACCACGGCGCGTTGCGCATCTGGCTCAGGCTGCTCACCTGCACCCAGCTGATCGAGCGCCGCGTGCGCTCGGGGCTGCGCGAGGAATTCGCCACCACCCTGCCGCGCTTCGACCTGATGGCGCAGCTCGAGCGCCATCGCGCGGGGCTGAAGATGAACGAGCTCTCGCGCATGCTGATGGTCACCGGCGGCAACGTCACCGCGATCGTCGACCAGCTCGAGAAGGAGGGACAGGTCGAGCGGCTCGATGAGCCCGCCGATCGGCGCGCCTTCCGCATCCGCCTGACGAAGAGCGGCGAGAAGGCCTTCGCCGAGATGGCGCTCGCGCACGAGCAGTGGGTGGTCGAGCTGCTCGGCGGTCTTTCGCGCCGGGAGCAGGAAGACCTGCTCAGGCTGCTCGCCAAAGTGAAGAGCCATGCGCTCGAGGTGACGTCATGAAGCCACCCCAGCATTTCGGCTGGCGTGCCGAAGGGAAGGTCGGCGTGGTCACGCTCAACCGCCCCGAGCGCAAGAACCCGCTCACCTTCGAGTCGTATGCGGAGCTGCGGGATTTTTTCCGGGATCTCCGCGCCGAAAAAGCGATCAAGGCGATCGTGCTCACCGGCGCGGGCGGCAACTTCTGCTCGGGCGGCGACGTGCACGAGATCATCGGCCCCCTGACCGAAAGGGATCCCCGGCAGCTGCTCGAGTTCACCCAGATGACCGGCGACCTGGTGAAGGCGATGCGCCATTGCCCCCAGCCGGTGATCGCCGCGGTCGAGGGCGTGTGCGCCGGCGCGGGCGCGATCCTCGCCATGGCGAGCGACCTGCGCTACGCCGCGCCGACGGCCAAGGTGGCGTTCCTCTTCGTGCGCGTCGGCCTCGCCGGGTGCGACATGGGCGCCTGCGCCATCCTGCCGCGCATCATCGGCCAGGGGCGCGCCGCCGAGCTCCTCTACACCGGCCGCTCGATGGGCGCGGAGGAGGGCGCGGCGTGGGGCTTCTTCAACCGGGTCGTGGATTCGGTCCTGCCGGAGGCGATCCAGGTGGCGAAAGACCTCGCCGCCGGGCCGACCGCGGCGCACGCGGTGACCAAGAAGATGCTGCACGAGGAGTGGAACGTCACCGTCGACCGGGCGATCGACATGGAAGCGGTGGCGCAGGCCGAGCTGATGCGCAGCCGCGACTTCCGCCGCGCCTACGAGGCGTTCGCGGCGAAGCGCAAGCCGGTTTTCGAAGGCGACTAGCGTGGAGCGCTTCGCGCACTACGGCTGGCCCTTCTTCGAGCCGCGCCACGAGAAGCTGGCGCGCGAGGCCGAGGCCTGGGCGACGCAGAATCTGGCGCACGCCCATGGCGAGGATGCGGACGGGATCTGCCGCCGCCTGGTGCAGGACCTGGGCTGCGCCGGCTACCTGAGCTATTCGGCCACGGAGACGCCGGACGTCCGCTCCATCGCCCTGCTGCGCGAGGTGTTCGCCTATCACGCCGGGCTCGCCGACTTCGCCTTCGTCATGCAGGGCCTTGGCAGCGGAGCGATCGGCCTTGCCGGCACCGCCGCGCAGAAGGAGAAATATCTGGCAAAGGCGGCGCGCGGCGAGGCGATCGCCGCGTTCGCGCTCTCGGAGCCCGACGCCGGGTCCGATGTACAGGCGATCAGCACGCGCGCGCGCAAGCAGGGCGCGGGCTGGGTGCTCGACGGCACCAAGACGTGGATCTCGAACGGCGGCATCGCCGACTTCTACGTCACCTTCGCCAGGGCCGAGGAAGGCATCAGCGCGTTCGTCGTCGAGGCCAAGGACGTCGACGCCTCCGAGCGCATCGACATCGTCGCGCCGCATCCCATGGCGGTCATTCGCCTCAAGGATTCCGCCGGAACGCTTCTTGGAGAAATAGGCCAGGGCTTCAAGCTGGCGATGCGCAACCTCGACGTCTTCCGCACCACGGTAGCCGCCGCGGCGCTCGGCTTTGCGCGTCGTGCGCTGGATGAAGCGCTTGCCCGGGCGAGGGAACGCGGGATGTTCGGCCAGAAGCTCGCCGACTTCCAGCTGACCCAGGCCAAGCTCGCCGACATGGCGACGGCGATCGATGCCGCGGCCCTGCTCACGTACCGCTCGGCATGGACCCGCGATGTGAAAAAGGCGCGCGTGACCCGCGAGGCGGCGATGGCGAAGATGTTCGCCACCGAGTCGGCTCAAGCCGTGATCGACGACGCGGTGCAGCTCTGCGGCGGCCTCGGGGTGATGCGCGGCCATCCGGTCGAGCGGCTCTACCGCGAGGTGCGCGCGCTGCGCATCTACGAGGGCGCCACCGAGGTGCAGAAAGTCATCATCGCCCGCGATCTGCTCAAGCCATGAGCTACACCTCCCATACCGACACGTTCGTGCGCGACAACCTGCCGCCGCGCGTGCAGTGGCCGGAATTCCTCTTCGAGCGGCCCGAGCTCAAGTACCCGGCGCGCATGAACTGCGCCACCGAGCTGCTCGACAAGCCGGTGACGCGCGGCCACGGTCATCGCATCGCGCTGCGCTCGCCCGACGGGGAGTGCACCTACACGCAGCTCTTCACCCAGGCGAACCGCCTCGCCAACGTGCTGGTACGCGAGATGGGCCTCAGGCCCGGCAACCGCGTGCTGCTGCGCGGGCCCAACAACCCGATGATGGCGGCGTGCTGGTTTGCGGTGATGAAAGCGGGCGGCGTGTGCGTGGCGACGATGCCGCTGCTGCGCGCCAAGGAGCTCACCGAGATCATCACCAAGGCCGAGGTCACGCACGCGCTCTGCGACAAGCGCCTCGAGGCGGAGCTGCTCGAGGCCCAGGCGAATTGCCCGACGCTGACCAGCGTCAAATACTGGTACGACGGCACTGCCGACTCGCTGGACGAGCTGGCGCTCAGGCAGCCGCTCACCTTCGGCAACGTGCCCACCGCCGCCGCCGATCCTGCGCTCATCGCCTTCACCTCCGGCACCACCGGCAAGCCGAAGGGCACGGTGCACTTCCACCGCGACGTCGTCGCGATGTGCGACTGCTTCCCGCGCTCGATCCTGAAGGTGCACAAGGACGACGTGTTCTGCGGCACGCCGCCGCTCGCCTTCACCTTCGGCCTGGGCGGCATGCTCTGCTTCCCGATGCGCTACGGCGCTTCGAGCGTGCTAGTCGAGAAGCACACGCCGGACACGCTGCTCGAGACGATCCAGCGCTTCAAGGCGAATACCTGCTTCACTACGCCGATCATGTACCGGCAGATGGCGGCGCTCGCCGGGCAGTTCGATCTCTCCAGCCTGAAAAAATGCGTTTCGGCCGGCGAGGCGCTGCCCGACCCGACCCGGCAGGCGTTCAAGGAGGCGACCGGGATCGAGATCATCGACGGCATTGGCTCGACCGAGATGATCCACATCTTCATCTCGCATGCGCCGGAGCGCGTACGCCGCGGCGCCACCGGCTACGCGGTCCCCGGCTATCACGCCACGGTCCTCGACGAAGACGGCAGGCCCGCCAGGCCGGGAGCCGTCGGACGGCTGGCGGTGAAGGGCCCCACCGGCTGCCGCTACCTCGCCGATGAGCGACAGAAGAGCTACGTGCACCACGGCTGGAACGTGACTGGCGATGCCTACGTGCGCGACGAGGACGGCTACTTCTTCTACCAGGCGCGCACCGACGACATGATCATCTCGGCGGGCTACAACATCGCCGGACCCGAGGTCGAGGCGGCGCTGCTCGCGCACGCCGCCGTGGCCGAGTGCGGCGTGATCGGGTCGCCCGACGCGGAGCGCGGCACGATCGTCAAGGCGTTCGTCGTGCTGAAGAGGGATTTCTCTGCGGGCGCCGACATGGTGCGCGCCCTGCAAGACCACGTGAAGCAGGCAATCGCGCCCTACAAGTATCCGCGCGCGATCGAATTCGTCGACACGCTGCCGCGCACCGAGACCGGCAAGCTGCAGCGCTTCCGGCTGAGGACACAGGAAGGGAAATGAGATGACACAGATCCTGCAGCCGCCCGGGTGGGCGCGCGCCAAGGGCTTCTCCAACGGCATCGCCGCGAAGGGCACGCTGGTCTTCATCGCCGGCCAGATCGGCTGGACCGGCCAGGGCAAGTGGGAAGCGCGCGATTTCGCCGGCCAGTTCCGGCAAGCGCTGCATAACGTCATTTCAGTCTTGAAAGAAGCGAATGGCCGGCCCGAGCACATCGTGCGCCTCACCTGGTACGTGCTCGACAAGCAGGAATACCTGGGCTCGCTCAGGGAAGTCGGCCTGGCCTATCGCGAGCTGATGGGCCGGCACTATCCCACCATGGCGGTGGTGCAGGTCGGCGGCCTGGTGGAAAGCGAAGCCCGGCTGGAAATCGAAGCCACGGCGGTCCTTCCGGAGAAATGAGCATGAAGGTCACCATCATTGGCGGAGGGCCCGGCGGCCTTTACTTCGCGCTGCTCGCGAAGAAAGCGTGGCCGCGCTGGGACATCACGGTCTACGAGCGCAACCGGCCCGACGACACCTTCGGCTTCGGCGTGGTGTTCTCCGACCAGACGCTCGACACGTTCAAGGCCTGCGACCTCGTCACCTACGAGCGCATCCGCCGGCGCTTCGCCTACTGGGGCGACGTCGACGTGGTCTACAAGGGCGAGACGCTGCGCTCGGGCGGCAACGGCTTCTGCGGCTGCTCGCGCGTCGCGCTGCTCAACATCCTGCAGGACCGCGGCCGCGAGCTCGGCGTGCACATGCGCTTCCAGCGCGAGGTCGAGGACCTGGCCGAGTTCCGCGACTCGGACCTGATCGTGGTCGCCGACGGCATCAACTCCCGGATCCGCGAGAAATACCGCGACCATTTCCAGCCGAGCGTCGACCTGCGGCCGAACAAGTTCACCTGGCTGGGCTCGACCAAGCCGCTGGACGCCTTCAAGTATTTCTTCCGCGAGACGCCCGAGGGCCTGATCGTCGCGCATTGCTACCAGTACGAGCCCGACCGCTCGACCTGGGTGATCGAGACCGACGAGCAGAGCTGGAAGAACTTCGGCTTCGACAAGCTCTCCGAGACCGAGATGCTGCCGGTGATCGAGCGCGTGTTCGAGCGCGAGCTCGACGGCCACCGCCTGATCAACAACCGCTCCCTGTGGCGCAACTTCCCGACCATCACCAACAAGACCTGGGTGCGCGACAACGCCGTGCTGGTGGGCGACGCCAAGGCCACCGCGCATTTCTCCATCGGTTCGGGAACGAAGCTCGCGATGGAGGACGCCATCGCGCTGTACGAGGCATTCAGGAAGCATCCCTCGGTTTCGAGTGCCTTGAAAATCTACGACACGGCGCGCCGCGAGGAGGTCGAGAAGACCCAGCACGCCGCCAACGTCTCGCTCGCCTGGTTCGAGCACATGCGCCGCTACTGGGGCATGGAGCCCGAGCAGTTCGCCTTCGGCGTGATGTCGCGCTCCAAGCAGATCACCTGGGAGAACCTCGAGCTGCGCGACCCCGAATTCATCCAGAAAATTCACCGATGGTTCGCCGGCAAGGTCAAGGCCCAGGGCTTCGACATCGACCTCGCCAGCCCGCCCGCGCCGATGTTCACGCCGTTCCGGCTGCGCGACATGGTGCTCGAGAACCGCGTGGTGGTCTCGCCCATGGACCAGTACTCGGCGCTCGACGGCGTGCCCGGCGACTGGCACTTCGTGCACCTGGGAAGCCGCGCCATCGGCGGCGCGGGCCTGGTCTACGTGGAGATGACCTGCCCCTCGCCCGAGGCGCGCATCTCGCCCGGGGACACGGGCCTTTGGAACGAGACGCAACGCGACGCGTTCCGGCGCATCGTGGATTTCTGCCATCAGAATTCCAGGGCGAAGCTGTGCATGCAGCTCGGCCACTCCGGCCGCAAGGGCTCGACCCAGCTCGGCTGGGAGCGCATGGACCATCCGCTGCCATCGGACAACTGGCCGGTCGTCTCGGCCTCGCCGGTCCCTTACTACGAGGGTGTGTCGCAGGTTCCCCGGGAGCTGGATCGAAAGGGGATGCAGCGGATCGTCGATGACTTCGTGCGCTCGACGCGCTACGCCGAGCAGGCCGGGTTCGACATGCTCGAGATCCACATGGCGCACGGCTACCTGCTCGCCAGCTTCATCTCGCCTCTGACAAACCACCGCACCGACCGGTTTGGTGGATCGATTGAAAACCGCATGCGCTTCCCGCTCGAGGTATGGAAGGCCTGCAGAGAAAATTTCCCCCGCGAGAAGCCGATGTCGGTGCGCATCTCGGCGACCGACTGGGCGCCGGGCGGGTTGTCGGGCGCCGACCTGATCGCGGCGACGCGCATGCTGAAGGACGCGGGCTGCGACCTGATCGACTGCTCGACCGGCCAGACGGTGCCGCACCAGAAGCCCGTCTACGGCCGCATGTACCAGGCGCCCTATGCGGACTGGGTGCGCAACGAGGTCGGCATCGCGACCATGACGGTCGGTGCGGTGACCAGCGCCGACCAGGTGAACACGCTGCTCGCCGCGGGCAAGGCGGACTTGGTGGCGCTCGCGCGGCCGCACCTCGCCAACCCGTACTTCACGCTGCAGGCCGCCGCCTGGTACCAGCACACGGGCCAGTACTGGCCGGCGCAATACCTCTCCGGCCGCGACCAGGCCTACCGCAACGCGGCGCGCGAGCGCGCCGAGCAGAAGGACCTGCGCGTCAAGGCGCGCCCGGACAGCCACGAGGTCAAGGAAACCGGCGTGAAGAAAGCCGCGTGATCGAGCTCTGGGAGCTCGGCGGCCGCGACGGGCGCCGCTACAGCCTGTTCTCGTGGCGCACGCGCATGGCGCTGCGGCACAAGGGCCTCGAGTTCGAGACCCATCCGGTGCGCATGAGCGACAAGGCGGCGATCGCCTTCTCCGGCGGCAAGACCGTGCCGGTGCTCAAGGACGGCGAGCGGGTGGTGCGCGACTCCTGGAGCATCGCCGAGCACCTCGAGGACCGCTATCCCGACAAGCCGTCGCTCTTCGGCGGCGCCACCGGCCGCGGCCTCGCGCGCACCTTCAACAGCTGGGTGGACCGCGCGGTGGTGCCGGCGATGATGCCGGCGATCGTCGCTGACATTTTCGAACGCATCGATCCGGCGGACGAGAAGTACTTCCGCACAATGTTTGAAGGTTTTCTGAAGTGCACGCTCGAGGAGGCGCGCGGCCGCAGCGGCGATGCGCTCGCTCGGCTGCGGCGCGTGCTCGAGCCGATGCAGGCAGTGCTCAAGCGTCAGGCCTTCGTCAGCGGCGAAGCGCCCGCGTACGGCGATTACATCCTCTTCTCGGTGATGCAATGGGCGCGGATCACGAGTCTTCAGGAACTATTTGACAAATCCGAGCCCGTTTCCCTCTGGCGGGAGCGAATCCTCGGCCTGTACGATGGCTTCGCGCGCAACGTCACCACCGCCTGATGCTCTCCCACGTCGGTAAATACGAAGTCAAGCGGCTGCTCGGCAAGGGTGCGACCGGCTCGGTCTACCTCGCCGCGGATCCGTTCGGCCAGCGCGACGTCGCCATCAAGGTGCTGGAGAGCCTGTCGAGTGATCCCGAGGAGGCGCGCCGCACGCTGCGCTTCTTCCAGAACGAGGCCGCGCTCGCCGGCAAGCTGCGCCATCCGCACATCGTCAGCATCCTCGACGCCGGCGTCGAGGACATGAGCGCGGGCGATCCGCTGCGCTACCTGGTGATGGAAGTGGTCGACGGCGGCGCGCTCACGCGCTACTGCGAGGCGGGCGCGCTGCTCGCGCCGGGACAGGTGATCGAGATCGGCTACAAGTGCTGCAAGGCGCTCGAGTTCGCCAACACGCTCGGCGTGGTGCACCGCGACATCAAGCCGGCCAACATCCTCACGCGCGAGGGCCTCGACATCAAGGTCTCGGACTTCGGCGCGGCGCAGCTCGCGCGCGCCGACGTCACGCAGGTCACCGGCGTAGGCTCGCCCGCCTACATGTCGCCCGAGCAGGTGAAGGGCGAGGAGATCGACTTCCGCACCGACATGTTCTCGCTCGGCGGCGTGCTCTACCACCTGCTCACCGGTGTGCGCCCGTTCAACGGCCGCAGCCAGTACGAGCTGGTCGACGGCATCGTCAACGCGGCGCCGCAGCCGCCGTCGAAGCTGCGGCCCGGGCTGCCCGAGGGGCTCGACGAGATCGTGCTGCGCTCGCTGGGCAAGACGCGCGACGAGCGCTTCCCGGACTGGAGCGAGTTCGCCGATTCGCTCGCCAAGGTGCTGGGCGCGCACCAGGGCGGCGCGCAGCTCTCCGACGCCGAGAAGTTTGCCGCTTCGCGCCGGCTGCCTTTCTTCAAGCGCTTCAGCGACGTCGAGCTCTGGGAGGCGGTGCGCGCCTCGAGCTGGCAGCTCCAGTCCGCGGGCACGGTGCTGATCACCGAAGGCATGCCCGACGAGCACTTCTACATCATCGCCTCGGGCCTGCTCAAGGTGACGCAGCGCGGCAAGCTGCTCAACGCCATCAGCCCCGGCGAATGCGTCGGCGAGATGGCCTACGCGCGCCGCGACGGCCGGCCACGCAGCGCCACCGTCACGGTGATCGAGCCGAGCTGGACCATGCGCATGCCGGTGCTGGCGGTCGACCAGCTGTCGGACTCGTGCCGCTCGCGCTTCAACGAGGCCTTCCTCTCCATCATGGCCGACCGGCTGGCGATGCTCGGCGGCCGGCTGGTCGCGATGTGAAGGGACGCATCGCGTTGCTCCTGCTTTTGGCCGCCACGCCGGCGGGCGCGGCCTTCGACGCCAACGGCGTGGTGCTCGGCTCCAGCGAGCAGCAAGTCAAGCAGTACTTCCCCCACGCGCGCTGCCGGGCGCTCGAGTGGCCGAGCCGCGCCGCCGACCGGCGCTGCGACGATTCGCGCATCACCTTCGCCGGCACCGAGGCGCGCGTCACCTTCTACCTGCGGCGCGACCAGGTCGAGGGCTTCGATGTGCGCTTCCGCGCCTCCGACTTCGAGCGCGTGACGAATTACTTCACCACCCGCTACGGCAAGCCCGCCGACGCGTCGAGCGCGAAGCTGCGCAAGCTCGAGTGGAGCGGGCAGGGCGAGCGCGCCGCCCTCGCGCTGGAGGCGGACAAGCGCCGCGGCTCGCTCCTGGTGTGGCGCGGCGACTTCTACGAAGAGATCTACAAGGTACGGTAGTCCGTCACAATGCGGCCGTAAACTAGCGCACCGACCCGGCCGGAGGGAAGCGCGTTACTGCAGGCATGGCCAACCCTACCGACGACAACGTTGATCTCGCACGCTGGCTCGAAGACAGCGGCCGGCGGCGCGCCCTGCGCCTGGAGGATTCCCCCGAGAAGCTGCTCGAGTACCTCGAGGGCCGCGCCGGGCGGGCGCTGCGCTCGCCCGAGGAGATCGACGCCTTCCTCGCGCACATCGAGGGCGAGCTCGAGCGCATCCGGCGCGCCCATCGCGAGCGGCGCGTCGTGCGCGATCTGGTGTTCGTCGGCCTGCTCGCCGCCGCGGCGGCGCAGTACTACTTCGTCGACATCGCCGTGCAGATCAGCCGGCTGCACAGCAACTACTACTTCGTGACCGCGACGCGGTAGCGCTAGAGCTTGCGCAGCAGCTTTACCGCCCGGGCGGCGTCGTCGGCGCTGTCGAGCGCGATGAAGCTGAGGAAGCTCTTGCCGACCGCCATCGCATTCATGCCGCGGAAGCTGATGCCGGCCTCCCCCAGCGCGCGCGAGATCTTCGCGCCCAGGCCCGGCTTGTCGCTGCCCTCGATGCGCACGCCGTGGATCGTCTCGGAGCGCTTGAAGCCCGCGGCCTCGGCGGCGCGCGTCACCTTCGCGCCCTCCATCGGCCCGGCGAACAGGATCCCCTGGCCGGGCTGCTCGGGCGTGCGGCGCGCGAACACCACCTCGAGGTCGGCGCCCGCCCGCGAGAGCGCCTCGAGCTTGTCGGCGGCGCCGCCGGCGCGGTCGTCGATCACGGTCATCCAGACGTCGTTGCGGCTCACCTTGATCGCCATGACTGCCTCCTCTTGGAAGTCCACTGCGGGAGCGATAATCTACTCCCATGGATGAGCGTGCGATAGCGCGCCGGCGCGAGGTTGACGCGGCGGTCGCGGAAGTCCGGCAGATCGAGAAGCGCGACGGCGTCACGCGCGAGAGCCTCGACAAGATCAAGCAGCGCCTGATGCGTCTTGCGGCGCGGCAAGACCTTTTCACCGCGCGCGATTTCCCCCCGCCCAAGCCGGGCGAGCGGCGCAACTCGTGCCTCTACCGCGTCGCGGAGGATGCGGATCATCGCTATGCCCTGTATGTCAATTCTTCCGACGGCAACTACGGCACCCCGGCGCACAACCACACCACCTGGGCGGTGATCGTCGGCGTGAGCGGTGAGGAGCTGAACCGCTTCTACGACCGGGTCGACGGCGGCGTGCGCGAGAAGGGCAGCCACGTCGTGCGCCAGGGCACCGGCGTCGCCTTCATGCCCGAGGACCTGCACTCGATCCACATCCAGGCGCCGCTCATCAACTTCCACATGTACGGCCTCGCGCTCGAGCAGCTGCTTCACCGCGAGTACTACAAGGCCGAAGAGCGCGCCTGGAAGGTGTTCCCGCCGCACTCCGACATCCGCGAAGCGCGCGGTTGATCGGCCCGCAAGAGCTGCAAGCACGCCTCTCCGGCACCGGGGAGCTGGCGCTGCTCGACGTGCGCGAGCAGGGCGTGCACTACCGCGGCCACCCGTTCTTCGCCTGCTCGGCGCCGCTGTCGCGCCTCGAGCTGGTCATCGCCGATCTCGTGCCGCGGCTCACCGTGCCGGTCGTGCTGCTCGACGGCGGAAGCGAAGGGCTCGCCGAGAAGGCCCAGGCGCGGCTGCGCGAGCTGCATTACGCCGACGTCGAGATCCTCGAGGGCGGCTGCGCCGGCTGGAAAGCGGCGGGGCTCGAGCTTTTCAGCGGCGTCAACGTACCCTCCAAGGCATTCGGCGAGTTCGTCGAGCACCACTACGGCACGCCGCGCATCACGCCGGGCGAGCTCAGGCGCCTGCAGACGTTCAAGAAGGTGCTGGTGGTCGACTCGCGGCCGCTCGAGGAGTACCGGCGCATGAGCATTCCCGGCGGCATCGACGTGCCCGGCGCCGAGCTCGCCTATCGCATCCACGACCTCGCGCCGAGCCCGGACACGCTGGTGGTGGTGAACTGCGCCGGGCGCACGCGAAGCATCATCGGCTGCCAGGCACTGAGGAATGCCGGCATCCCCAACCCGGTGGTGGCGCTCAAGGACGGCACCATGGGCTGGGAGCTGGCGGGCTTCGAATGCGAGCGGGGCTCGGAACGCGTCGCGCCTCTGCCGAGCGAAGAAGGCCGCAGGAAGGCCCACGCGGCGGCCGAACGCGTCGCGAAGCGCTTCGCCGTCCGGTTCTGCACCATGGAGCAGAAGCACGAGTGGCGCAACGATCTTTCCAGGACTCTTTATCTGCTGGACGTGCGCAGCCGCGAAGAATACGAGCGCTCGCACGTCGCCGGCTCGCGCCACGCGCCCGGCGGCCAGCTGGTGCAGGCGGCCGACGAGTACGTCGGCGTGCGCAACGCGCGCGTGGTGCTGGTCGATCCGGACCTGGTGCGCGCGGTGATGACCGCGTCGTGGCTCAACCAGATGGGCTGGAACGACGTCTACGTGCTCGAGGACGCCGAGCTCACCGAGAGCGGGCCGCGCCAGCCGCGCATCCCCGGAACCCCTCCATGGAAAACCGTATCCGCAGTCCCGGCCGGCGCGGCAGTGCTCGACCTCTCGACCAGCCTGCGCTTCCACAGGGCGCATATTCCCGGCGCGTGGTGGGGCGTTCGCTCGCGGCTCGCCGAGGCGCGCGCGAAGATTCCGAATGAAGTGATCGTCCTTACGTCCGAGGACGGCGTGCTGGCACATCTCGCGGCGCCGGAGGCGGCAAGCCTGTTTTCGGACGTCCACGTGCTGGAAGGCGGCAACGCGGCGTGGCACGGGCCGACGGAGTCCGGGGTCGAGCGCGCGACGACCGCGCGCGACGACGTCTGGTACAAGCCGTACGACCACGACGCGGACTACCTGAAGCACGCGCGCGACTACCTGGAATGGGAAGTCGCGCTGGTCGAGCAGATCAAGCGCGACCCGACCGTCCGCTTCCGCGCCTATTAGCGCGTGATCGTCCACCTGCTGGACGGCACCTACGAGCTGTTCCGCCATTTCTACGGCCGGCGGCGCTGGGAGAAGGACAAGCCGGCCCCCTACGGCGCGGTGACCGGCGTGCTGCACACGCTGCTGCAGATGATCGAGAAGGGCGCGACGCACATCGGCGTGGCCACCGACCACGTGATCGAATCGTTCCGCAACGGCCTTTACGCGGGCTACAAGACAAGCGAGGGCGTCGAGCCGGCGCTGCTCGCGCAATTCCATCCGCTCGAGCGCGCGCTCGCCGCCATGGGCGTGGTGGTATGGCCGATGGTCGAGCTCGAGGCGGACGATGCGCTGGCTTGCGCCGCGCGCCTCGCCGCGGCCGACCCTCGAGTGGAAAAGGTGGCGATCTGGACCCCCGACAAGGACCTCGCCCAGTGCGTGGCCGGCGACCGTGTGGTCCAGATGCTGCGAAAAGCGAACACCATCATGGACGCTGCGGCGGTGCGGGCCAAATTCGGCGTCGATCCGGCGCACATCCCCGATTTCCTCGCGCTGGTGGGCGACAGCGCCGACGGCTATCCCGGCATCGACGGCATCGGCCCGGTCAGCGCCGCGCAGCTCGTCAACCGCTACGGGCGCATAGAGGACTTCCCGCCCGCGGCGCTAGGCGAGCGCAAGCCGCAGGCGCTGCTCTTCAAGCAGCTCGCCACGCTGCGCAGCGAGGGCGAGCTCTTCAGCGACGTCGACGCGCTTCGCTGGCGCGGGCCGACCGAAGCGTTCGCGGCTTGCGCGGCCGAGCTCGGCGACCCGCGCCTGCCTACGCGCGCGAATAGGTGCCGTCGTTGATGTCGAGGATCGCGCCGTTGATGATCGGCGGCGCAGCCGTCGCGAGCCAGGTGATCGCCGCGGCGATCTCCTCGGGCCTGCCGGTGCGGCCGGAATAAACCACCTTCAGCAGGCTATCGCGCCGCGCGGCGTCGACGCGCTTCAAAAGCTCGGTGTCCACCGGCCCGGGCGCCACCGCGTTCACCTGGATGCCGTGCCGGCCGAGATACGAGGCGAAGCTCTTGGTCATGCTCACCACGCCCGCCTTGGTGATGCCATACCAGAGGTCCGGGTGCGGCTGCCAGGCGGCGATCGAGGCGAGGTTGACGATCCGCCCTTCTTTTCTCTTCACCATGCCCTTGGCGACGGCGCGGATCAGCTCCACCGGCGCCTCGAGGTTGACGCGCAGGATCTGCCTTTTCCGCTCTTCGGTGTACTCGTCGATGGGCACCGCGTTCTGCACGCCGGCGTTGTTGACCAGGACGTGGATCTCGCCGAGCGATTCGATCAGCTTCGGGATCCCGGCGAGGTCGGTCAGGTCGTAGGCGATCTCGGCCCTGAGGTCCAGGCGCAGCACGCGCAGCCCGGCTTTCTGCAGCGCGTCGGCGGTTGCGAGGCCTATGCCCCTCGCTGCACCGGTGACGAGCGCCGTCCTCATGCGAAAGGGCGCAACTTCAGCCGGCGAGGCCCGGCATGGCGAAGCCGGCGGCCTTCAGGTCGCGGATCAGCTCCTCTTCCTGCGCGGCGGTCAGCTCCACCAGCGGTGGCCGGCAGGTTTTCCACTGCGGGTCGTTGCCGAAGTGCGCCACCGCGCTCTTCAGGGCCGGGATCATCGGCTGCTTCTGCACGATCTTGCGCGTTGCGGTGATGCCGGCCTGCAGCTTGTCGGCCTCCGCCGAGCGCCAGTTCTTGTAGACGTTGGCGATCGGCCCGGGGTTGATGTTGCCCGTGGCGGTGATGCAGCCCTTGCCGCCGTTCCTCATGTTGTCGAGGAGGAAGGTCTCGCTGCCGGCGAAGATGTCGAAGCCCTGCTTGGCGAAGGCGTCGAGCATCGCCTTGGTGTTCGCCCAGTCGCCGGAGGAGTCCTTCACGCCGGCGACGATGCCCGGGTACTTCGAGAGCAGGCGGTCGATCAGCGGCAGCGTGATCGCCACCTGGGAAACCGGAGGGATGTGATACAGGTATAGCTGCAGCCGCTCGTCGCCGACGCGCTCGATCACCTCGGAGAAGTTGCGGTAGAGGCCCTCGTCGGACACGCCCTTGTAGTAGAAGGGCGGCAGCATCAGCACGCCGGCGCAGCCGAGCTCGACCGCGGCGCGGGTCATCTCGATCGAGTCCGAGAGCGCGCAATGCCCGGTGCCGGGCATCAGCGCCGATGCCGGAACTCCCCCCTGGACCAGCGCTTCGAGAAGCCTGCGCTTCTCGCCGACCGACATCGAATTGGCCTCGCTGTTGGTGCCGAACGCCGCGAGGCCGGCGCAGCCGCTCTTCAGGAGCCAGCGGCAATGCCGCACGAAGCGCTCGCCGTCGGGCGAGTAGTCCTTCCTGAACGGCGTGATCACCGGGGCGAGCACGCCCTCGATGCGCTTCACCTTCGTCATTGCGGGCTTCATGTCAGTCGACCTTCGCGCCCGAGGCCTTGACGATCGGGCCCCAGCGCTTGAGCTCCTCCTGGATCTTCTGCGCCATTTCCTCCGGGGTGCCGGGGATGATGTTGTAGCCGAGATCGTGCATGCGCTTCTGGAATTCAGGCGCCCTGGTCGCCTGCACCGCCGCGGAATTCAGCCTGGCGATCACGTCCTTCGGCGTGCCGGCGGGCACCATGATCCCGAACCACACGCCCGACTCGTAGCCCTTCACGCCCGCCTCCGCCATGGTCGGCAGGTCGGGCAGCGTCGGGTCGCGCTTCGCGCCGGTGGTGGCGAGCGCGATCAGCTTGCCCGCCTTGATGTGCGGCAGGGACGAGGGGATGTTGTCGAACATCATCTGCGTCTGCCCGGCGAGGAGGTCGGTGACGGCGGGCGCGCTGCCCTTGTACGGGATATGCACGATGTCGGTCTGGGTGAGCTGCGTGAACATCGCGCCCGACATGTGGATGCTGGTGCCGTTGCCGCTCGAGGCGTAGCTGTACTTGCCCGGGTTCTTCCTGATGATGTCGATCACCTCTTTCACGCTGCGCGGCGGGAACGAGGGATGCACCACCAGCACGTTGTTGAGCGACACGATCGGCGCGACCGACACCAGGTCCTTGTTCACGTCGAGCGGCATCTTCGCGTAGAGGAACGGGTTGATCGCCTGGATGCCGCTCGTGCTCATCACCATCGAGTAGCCGTCGGGCGCCGAGCGGGCGACGTCGAGCACGCCGAGGTTGCCGCCGGCGCCGGGCTTGTTCTCGACCGCCACCGGCTGGCCGAGGACCTTGGTCATCTCGTTGGCCGTGGCGCGCGTGGCGATGTCGACCGCGCCCGCGGGCGTGAAGGGCACGACGATGCGCATCGGCTTGGAAGGGAAGGCCTGGCCGAAGGCGGCGAGGGGGAACAGCAGGGCGAGAGCGAAAAGACGGAGCACTGGGGGGCCTTTACGGGGTAGAGTCGCCCGCAATTATGCACTTGGGACAGGTGGTCAACATCGAGGACCTGCGCCTGATGGCGAAACGCCGCCTGCCGCGCGCGATCTTCGACTTCTTCGACGGCGGCGCCGAGAACGAGGCCACGCTGCGCGACAACTGCGCGGCGTTCGAGCGCGTGCGGCTGCTGCCCAAGGTGCTGGTCGACGTCTCGAAGGTCGATCTCGCCACCGACCTCCTCGGGGCAAGATCCGCCCTGCCGCTCGCCATCGCGCCGACAGGGGGCATCAGCGCAGGTCGCGCGGGCGCCGAGCTGATCCTCGCGCGCGCGGCCAAGGCGTTCGGCGTGCCCTTCACCATGGCGACGCCCTCGGCGTTCACCATCGAGCGCCTCGCCGAGGAAGTCGGCGGGCGGCTCTGGTTCCAGCTCTATTGCGTGCGCGACCTGGAATTCAGGGCGAAGCTGGTCGAGCGCGCCAAGAGCGCCGGCTACGAGGCGATCCTCGTCACCGTCGACCTGCCGGTCTCGGGCAAGCGCGAGCGCGATCCGCGCAACGGCTTCCACACGCCGTATTCGCCGAACTGGCGCAACTCGCGCGACGTTCTGTTCAAGCCGGCGTGGCTCGTCGACTTCCTCACGCACGGCACGCCCGGAATGGCGAACCTCGAGGGCTACCGCTTCAGCACGCCGGCGGGCACCGACATCGTCACCGCCGTCGGACGCGAGATGGACGCAGGGCTCAGCTGGGACTACATCAAGGAGCTGCGCAGCCGCTGGCCGCGCAAGCTGCTCCTCAAGGGCATCGAGCGGCCCGACGACGCGGAGCGCGCGGCTTCGATCGGCTGCGACGGGGTGGTGGTCTCCAACCATGGCGGCCGGCAGCTCGACGGTGCCGCCGCGACCCTCGACGCTCTTCCTGAAATCAGCCGTGCTGTCGGGTCCAGGATTACGGTATTGCTGGACGGCGGCGTGCGCCGCGGGGTCGACATCGTCAAGGCGCGCGCGCTGGGCGCCCAGGGCGTGCTGACCGGGCGCGCCACGCTCTTTGGCGCCATGGCGGGCGGCGAGCCGGGCGCGCGGCGCGCGCTGGAGATCCTCGCGACCGAGCTGCAGCGGGCGATGCAGCTCTGCGGCGTGCGCTCGGTGGCCGAGATCGGGCCGGACCTAATCGCGCCGCGCTAGCCGCAGCTGCGCCGCCAGCGCCGGCCGCATGGCCGCTCCACACCGCGAAGCCGAAGCCCGCGGTTCAGCGGTTGAATTCCCGCACGTAGTCCGGCGGGCTGAAGACCCACTCGAGCGCGTCGTAGTAGCGCTCGGGCGAGCGGCCGCGGTAGATGTCGTTGCGGATCTCGCGCTCGAGCCCGTCGGGCACGTGGAAGATCATGCCGATCAGGTGATTGGCCGAGACCTGGACGCGCGAGGCGCGGACCAGCCGCTTCTTCTGGTAATCCAGGAAGCCTGCCTCGAAGTCGCCGCCGGACCGCTCGGCGCAGAGGCCCAGGCACACCGCGTCCTCCATCGCCATCGCCGCGCCCTGCGCCATGTACTGGAGCATGAAGTGCGCAGCGTCGCCGAGCAGCGTGACGCGGCCGCGGCTCCAGTTGTCGACCGGCTCGCGGTGCAGGAGCATCCAGCGGCGGAACTCCTTTGGCGTGCGCATCAGCTTCATCACTTCGTCGCAGTAGTGCGAGAAGAAGGGCAGCGCCTCCCCGGGCGTGGCGGCCTCGTTGTGGCCGCCGCTCGTGTGCTTGCCGATCACCGTGGCGACCAGGTTGAAGAGCTTCCAGCCGCGCAGCGGGTAGTGGACGATGTGCGTGTTGTGCGCCGCCCAGAGCGTCGCCGCCGGCAGGCGCAGCTCCTTCGGCACGTCGTCGATGTTCAGCACCGCGCGATAGCACATGTGCCCGGTGATGAGCGGCAAGGGGTCGCCGACGAGCTCCTCGCGGATCACCGAGCGGCCGCCGTCGGCGCCGATCAGGGCCTCGCCGCGAATCTGCTCTTTCTCGGTCTTCACGCTCACCCCCGAGTCATCGGCCTCGAAGCCGGTAACTCGCGTGCTGGTGCGCAGCTCGATCAGCTGCGGCAGGGCCTTACAGCCGTCGAGAAGCGAGCCGTGGATGTCGGCGCGGTGCGTGACCGCGTAGGGGTTGCCGAAGCGCTTGGCGAAGCGCGCATCGAGCGGGATGTCGATCACGCGCTCGCCGCTGACGCCGTCGAACATCAGCAGGCGCTCGATGAACACCGCCTCCTTCTTGACGAGGGCGCCGACGCCGAGCGCATCGAGCGAGTGCCAGGCATTGGGCGCGAGCTGGATGCCGGCGCCGATCTCCCCGAACTGCGGCGCCTGCTCGAGCACCACGCTGCGGAATCCCTTGCGCGCGAGCGCGAGCGCCGCCGCCAGGCCGCCGATGCCGCCGCCGGCGATGATCACCGGCAAGCGGTTCCGTGGCGTGTTGCTAGAGGAGGATGGCGATGCCATCGAGCTCGCCTTCGGAGTTCACGAGGTCCACGCGCTTGTGTGCGATCTGGAATGTATCGCCCTTGCGGCGAAGGCGGTGCTCGACCCGCGCGCCGTAGACGCGCTGTTTCTCGTTGCGGAACTCGACCAGCGTCAGGGTCGAGCCGATGCGCAGCTCGCCATCGGCTTCGCCGAGCTCCATGATGTTTCCGATCTGGTGCACCGTGCGCGCCAGCGGCAATCGCGCATGCGCGCGCGGATGGCGGATCTGCTTCACGCGCAGCTCGAGCAGCGTGCGGTCGTCGTGGATGATCGAAGAGGTGGCGTGCGGGTCCTGCTGCCCCTGCTCGAGCGGCACCCAGTAGGTCGCGTCGTCGGTGAAGAGCCCGAGCCATTCCTCGTAGCGCTGCTCATCCAGCAGCCGCGCCTCGTGATACAGGAACTGCTCGGGCCTCATTTTCCCGTCACTGGGCGCTCATGTAGTCGAGCCAGGCGCGCATCTGGCCGCGCACGTACACCTCGCTCGTGCCGGTCTTGCCCCTCAGCGCATTCGCCTCCGGGACGTCGCGCCCGTGCCCGCGGCCGATGTACACCCACTCGACCGCGCCGGACGAGAGGCCGCGCTGGATGCGCTCGTAGACCTCGAGGTCGTCGGTCAGCACCCACGACGCCGTGCCATTCACCACGTTGGCGAAGGCAACCGTGTCGCGGAACATGCGCTCGGGGGCGTTCTTCATGCGCAACGAGTAGGTGTAGACCACCGAGCGGTCCACCGCCACCGGATGGATGATGCGCAGCTGGCGGAACTGGCTCATGAACGAGCAGTTCGGGTAGACGATGGTGTTCCAGAGCGTGACACGGAGGATCCGGTCCGCTTCGCGCTCGCCCACCCGCTGAATCAATTTGTTGCGGTAGTCGTCGAAGACCGGGTTGCCCATCCCGGCGACCAGGCGGTCGTCGTCGTGGTAGTCGCCCATGTAGCCGTGGCCGCGCGGCGTGGTCCAGATGCCGGTCGCCTCCCATACCGCCTCGGGCGCGCCGTTCTGGCGCATCTGGCGCACGGCGATGTCGGAGTAGCGCTCGCCCCCGGGATCGGGTGCATTGCGGGCAACGGCGACGGAGGAGGCGTGCACCCATGCCGGGTGCGCGCCGTCGAGGTGGTTCTCGAGCATCAGCTTCCAGTTGCCGTGGTAGGCGTGCTTGAAGACGCCGCCCGCGACCTCGAGCTCGCCGCCGGGCGCGCGATCGACGAAATCGTCGAACGAGGCCTTTGCCGGGCCGAGGAAGTCCTCGAGGCATTCGCCTGACGGGGCAAGCGACGCAAAGATGAAGCCGCGATACACCGCCACGCGCGGTACCGCGCGCAGCCTCAGGCCGTCGAGCGCACCGGGTTCATAGTTCGCCGAAAACGGCACGGCCTTCAACTCGCCGGCTCGGTCGTAGCTCCAGCCGTGGTAGGGGCAGACGAAGCGCTCGCCGTGGGCTGAGAGGCGGCCCCGGCCCTCGGCGCAGACCGTCGAGCCGCGATGCGCGCAGCGATTGATCAGCACGTTGATCTGGTCGTCGCCCCGGACGACGATCACCGGCTCGCGGCCCATGCGCGTGGTGAAGTAGTCGCCGGGGGCCTTGGCCTGGCTCTCGTGGCCGAGCACGAGCCAGGCGCGGCCGAAGATGCGCTCCATCTCGAGATCGAAGATCGCCGGGTCGGCGTACACCGAGCGGTGCACCCGGTCGGGCTGCACGAGCATGGAAAGCTCTTTGTGAGCGGCCATGGGGTACGTTATCGTAAGCGATGGGAGGAGAGATGAAACTGCATCGATTCGCCGCTGGCGCGGCGCTTGCGCTTGCGGCCGGCTGCAGCACCGGGCCTGCGCAGCAGCCGGCCGACCTGATTCTCTACAACGGCAAGATCCTCACCGTCGATGCGGGCTTCTCCGTCGCGCAGGCGGTGGCGATCCGCGGCGAGCGCTTCGTCGCCGTAGGGTCCAACGAATCCATTAGAGGAATGGCGGGACAGCAGACGAGGCAGATCGACCTGCGCGGGCGCACGGTGATCCCGGGCCTGCTGGACGGCCACCTGCACAATGCCGGCGGCGGGCCGGGCGTCGACCTCGCGCGGGTGCGCACGATCGCGCAGCTCCTCGCCGCGGTCGAGGCACGCGCGAGGAGCGCGCAGCCGGGCGAGCTGATCGTCTCCAATCCCGACTGGCACGAGGCGCAGCTCGCCGAGAAGCGGCTGCCGCA
>Ga0075434_100000415_pt1 | contig 31554 bp, 20 predicted proteins | sample RhiMethybrSRZTD3_FD_75298 | JGI IMG/M metagenome (GOLD analysis project Ga0075434, IMG submission 75298) | Populus rhizosphere microbial communities from Tennessee, USA - Rhizosphere MetaG P. TD hybrid SRZTD3 | ecosystem: Host-associated > Plants > Roots > Rhizosphere > Soil | place: USA...
CAAGCGCTTTGGCGAAATCCATCATCACCCCTTCATGCAAGGCATGGAGGCCTACCCCGACATCCTCGAAATCGTCAAGGAGGAGGGTGACAGCAAGGCCTTCGGCGAAGTCTGGCACACCGACCAGATGTTCAATCCCAAGCCCGCCAAGGCCACCATCCTCTACGCCAAGGAGACGCCGGATGCGGGCGGGGATACGCTCTTTGCCAACATGTACTTGGCTTATGAAACCCTGTCCGAGCCCATGAAGGCTTTGATCAAGGAGCTGCGCACCTTCAACATCGGTGATCGCAAGAAGCTCGGGCGTAGCCACGAAGTTACGGCAACGCGCGATGGCCGCTATACAGGCAATGCCAAGATGGCGGCCAAGGCGAGGGATCCGGGTGACCTTATCACCGAGGCCAACCACCCCCTCGTTCGCACCCACCCCGAGACGGGCCGCAAGGCGCTCTATCTCAGCAACCACACGCAAACGCTTGACGGCTTCAAGCCGGGCGAGGCGCGACCGATCCTCGACTATCTGGCCCAGCATGCCGTCGAGCCGGAGTTCACCTGCCGGTTCCGCTGGGAGGTCGGCTCGCTTGCCATTTGGGACAACCGCTGCACGCAGCATCGCGCGCTGAACGACTATCCCGGCAAGCGGCGGCGCATGCACCGCATCACCATTGCCGGCGACACCCCGTACTAGGTCGTGTGCTCAATTTGATGTCGCCGTCCTCGGCGTGACGCAGTTGGTGCTAGAGCCTTCGACGACTTGGCTCGACCGGAAGGATCATGCCGTGGCGTGGGGTATCGAACTCATGGACGACTGCGCGGTCGTCACCATGAACACCAACAAGGTCAACGTTCAGAACGATAGCTTCTTTGCCGAGCTACACGACGCGTTCGATAGGTTGGAGCGCGACTTCAACCCGTACCCAGTCGTCCTCACCGGCCAAGGCGATGTCTTTTCGGCGGGAATCGATTTCCAATACAGCTTCAACATCTTCGGAAGTGGCGATCGCAACAAAATTCGCGAGTGGTATCGGAACTACCGCGCTACAAACCTCCGCATTTTCCAGTATCCACGGCCAACCGTTGCAGCGGTGAACGGGCACGCGATCGCCGGCGGATTGATCACAGCGCTCAACTGCGATTTCCGTATTGCGGCCAGGAAACCTGCGAAGTTCGGCCTCAACGAAGTGCCGATCGGCATCCCAATGCCTGCCGCCTACGTCGAGATCATCAAGTATGCCCTTGGTGATCAGGTCGGCGCGGTAACGACGCTGCGCGGCCTGCTTTATACCACTGAAGAGGCCGAGAGATTGTGCTTCTTCCACCAGGTCGTCGAGCCAGAACGTTTGTTGGCCACTTCAATCAGTTGGGCGAAGTGTATCACGTCAGATTGCAACACGGCCTACGCCATGTCCAAGAAGGCGCTGCAAGATGGCGTCATGCGACAGATCGAGGAGCGCACCGTAGCGCTCGACGCCATCCTAGCTGAAGGCATGAGCGACGAAGGAAACCGCCGCGCACAGGATCGGCGCCGTCGCGAGATCATGCAGGAGAAGTAACAGCACGGGTGACGTGAACCAAACGAGCTTGCATGCGGGTCGTTTCGCGGCCGGAATTGAGTAGGCAACCTCGTCGCGGGTTCGCCGGTCTGGCCTAGGCTCTGGTTGGCACAGCGCCGCCGTGCGGCGACGCTGTGCCGCCTGGCTCAGCTGCAGCCGCTGGTGCCGCCGCAGGTATAATACCAAGTCGACCTAGATAGTGTGTATGTAGAAGGCCTTAACCTTCGGCATATGCGCTCCGGGTATGCCGAGCGAGCGGGACGGAATAAAGGTTGCCTCTCCGCTATCGGTGCCACACTGCCGCGCAGACGTCGGATTTCTCGCGCGCGGTTTGCCGAATCGATGAGCGCGCGCTCGCGGAAGGTGCGGAGCGTTGTTGGTAGAGGGAAGTGGATCCGGACAGATGCCCCCCGCCGGCAAGCATTCAATCATTGACGGCCTTCGGGAGTAGAGCGATCGACCGTAGCTATGCGCCCCGGCATATTCTCCGGCATGGGGTTAAGCTGGACCAAGCGCATCTACTGGGGCATCAGCGTTCCCGCTGCAACGTTTCCGCCACCCCACCGACATCTTGCTGTCGCGTGCTCGCCCCGCAAAAATGTGGCTCCTCGCCATATACAGCTATCGCTCACTCGATAGGCTGCACTGGCTGCAGTGCCGCTCAGCAATGCTTAGCCCTTTTGACCGGCTGCACGCTACGGCGTGTGGGAGGGTGGCCCGGATGGGGGAACAGCCTCATCCGCCGAACAGAGAAACCGACCTGATGGTCTCGTACGAGACCGACCGGTGTTGCTCACAAGAGCATGGCCGGCTCTCACCATCGGCAGCAGGTGTGCTAATGTTGCCTGAAGCGGCTTGCAAACTCCCTCGGTCAGTCTCTCCAGAAGTTTGCTATACCCGTTAGCCGGCGGTTAGACGCCCATGGCAGGCAAAGCACCTTCCGTAGAGTTTCGCGGGTTCCGACTATGACGGCCTGCCGCTTGGCTCGAGTCACGGCCGTATACAGCCAAGCTGGATCCAACACCCGACTGTCGGGAAGGGCAATGACGACGCGATCAGCCTCGCTTCCCTGGGCCCGATGGCAGGTCAGTGTGTATCCGAGAGAAAGGGCCACCAACTCGTCCTTTTGGAAGACCTGCTCGGTGTCGTCAAAAACGGCCCGCAGAGTGCAGTCGCTCGGTGCAATTTCCAAAATTGATCCAAACGACCCGTTGAACAGCCCGCGGTCGTAATCGTTTCGCGTGTGCACGACGGGTTCGCCCCGCGAGAAGATGTCGCCGAGGGCCCCGCGCAACTCTGGAAGACCCGTGTCCCGCACGTATGCGTCGTGCAGCAGTCTATTCAGGGAGAGCACGCCGCAAGCGCTCTCGTTCACAGGAGACACAATGAAAAGGCTCCCAGCTTGATCGGCGATTTGGCGGCGTATTTTCATGACAGTCGCTGCGATTGCCTCGCGCCCACCGACCTCGGCAATCGATACGCCGTCGCAGTCTCCGTTGTAGTTCCGCAGGGAGGGAACCTGGCAACGGCGAAGCATCGCTGCAACTTGGGGGATTTCGCTCTCATTCTGCTGACGATGGATGATGGTGAGCCGGGCCGTGATCGACGGTTCTTGAACGAAATGGTGGAACAACAATCCGAAGCCGACCGGCGCTAACTGCCCTTCATCCCCGATCAAGAGGATTCGTGCGCCGGAGGGCAAACGGCGAAGGAGCCCGTGCATGCTGGGCAGGTCCACCATCGACGCCTCATCGATGACTACAAGCGTCCGTGAGTCCGCCGTCGCCAAATTCGCTAGCCTGCGCAGGCAGGTTGCATGCTTTGCTTCATCCTCGCGCCTGTCCAATTCACGTATGGTACGAAAGAGTGTCCGAGCACGCCGCGCGGTCGCGCGCGAGAGACGCAGCGCTGCTTTGCCCGCGACTGCCGCGAGGAGGAGGCGTCCGCCAAGCGTTTCCCATATTTCACAGATGGCGCGCGCGACATGAGTCTTACCCGTCCCCGCACCTCCACCCAGGCACGCAAACCCCAATGATAACACCTTACCTAATGCTTCCGCCTGTTCCGGATGCAGCGCGTGCTTCTTTTTGAGTAATGCAGCGAGTTTATTGTGCATAGCAGGATCTGGTGCCTGTTGCGCCATTTTGCGCAACTTGGCGAGGACGGCGTCCTCCATGCACGCGCAACCTGGAGCTCGAAACACTCCATTTGCACTGGGAACCACAGCCCGCCTCGCGAGGCTGAGATCGACTGCGCGAGCTACGAGGTCCGGTCGCGTAAGCTTTTGGCTTAGTCGTTGCCAAAAATCCCCTGGGGTGATGGCGGTGGAACCATCGGCAATAGTGTCCTTTATGACCGCGTCGGCGGCGCCGACCAACCGATTGGGGTGCCGCTCGGGAAAGACCTCTCCACTCTCGCGTAACAGCCGTAGGCCTAGTGCATCTACTCGGCGCCAGCTCATCAGCGGCACCAAGCACCACGGGTTGGCCTGCAGGCGCGCGGGTGCATCATCGCCCAAAAGTGCATGGAGGCGAGGAGCCAGGTTCACATCCGTAAGCCCTACCGCTGCAAGCCATTCGAGCAGACGACTCTGGCCAGCAAGTTCTTTCCATGCGGATATAGCTGCGACAGCAAGGCGAGGAGCGAGGACGGGCCGTGTCGGCTCCATAGCTTCCGCGATCGCCTGTACGTCGCCGGACTCCAGCGCCTCCGGAAGTCGATCCTCAAAGGCCGCCCACAGCCGATTGGCGCGAACGCGCCCAATGCCAGCCGTGGAGTGTGCGAGGAAGTCGATCATCATCTTGCCGGTCGGCAAAGCGCGGACGGCGCGAGTCGCAACGATTTGCGGTCCCCATTTCGAGGCTTCAAGGTCACCTTCGAAAGTCCAACTCTCGCCGATCGCTGGTTCGCCAATTAGGGCCGAGCGGTTCATCTTCACGCGTATTGGTGTGCCCGCACGGGAATGATCCCCAGCTATGCGACCAGCGACGATTGAGCCGAAATCGCGACGGCTGAGGATCTTGGTAATGATGACGAGTGTCATTGGTCGCCGATTCGGAGCGGCATTCCAGTTTCTTCGAGCATGCCCAGGCCAGCCTTGAGCCTGCCGAGTTCCGAGCGCAAGGACTGGATGAGAGCCTCGCGTTCCGCCAGAGCCTTGCGCAGGTCTGCGAGTTCTTGGCTCGATCGCACCAGCATTCGGCGAACGCCTTCGTCCGCCACATCATCCAACATGCGGGAACCGATCAACTTCACACCCTGAACACGGGCGAGCGCGTTTACGGGTCCAGCGAGCTCTGGCTTGCGAAAAAAATGTTGCTCGAGCGTCTCTCGCAAACCCAGATCACGGACAAGCTGCCTCACGTTTACCTTGCCGTCCGGTGTCAGCGGTAGCGTCGGACGCCGTGAGTTCTCGGCTTGTGCGGACCAAGCCAGTTCGAGACGCTCGAGATATGGTTCAAGCCTTTCCAGAATATTCGGCACAACTGATCGCGGACTCATGTCGTGCGCCTGCGATTGAACACTGAGACGACTTTGCCTTCGGATATTTTGGACTGCAGACGGGCATTTTGCTGACGAAGCTCTTCGATCGTTTTTTGCGCGGCCGCCAGCTGCTGTTGCGTCTCTAGGTATTCTAGTTCGGCTTCTGCGTAGCGCTGGCGAAGCATTCGCAGGTCGTCGGCCACCTGCGTGATGCGCTCAGTAACGGCTTTGCGGATTGTTTTGGCGCCACGCAGTGCTCGGCCATTGACTTCGGTGACCCAGCGCGCCACCTCTCCCTTCAGCTGGATAATTTTTTCTGACTTCTTTTCAAGGTAAGCAGAACTCTTTCCGGCGCGGCGAAGTACTTCTTGAACCGTGATCTTCCCGCCATTCAGTGGATAAATCCCCTCATTGCGCTCAAACTCACACTGAATAGTGCGCATCGCATCATGGATGGCTCGAACGCTGAGCAAGTGCCTGCTCATCGCCTCCTTGCGTGCCGCCCCTTCTAGAGCCGTCGTCGATTTAGTCACGATCGTGCTCCTTTCCAAATCGTGCGGGCCGCGGGAAATTCGGAAATTATGCGCGCGCGCACTTCATCCCATCGTGCCAATTGCGAGAGTATCTGGCCGTCGAGGTTGGCCAGGAGCATTTCGGCGTTGTCCGCACAAGCTTCATCGCGTTCGTGCAGGAGCGCGCGCAAGGCGTCCTCACAGTCTTTCTTAGCTCGGGCGAGTTCGAGCCGGTGAGTGCAGGCAGTACGGCAACTGCCGGAGTCGGGAGCACCACGCTCGCGCGTACAGGGTCCGTACTCCCCAAGCCCTTTCGTGCACAGCACGCCCGGACGGACGAGCATCCAATAACGGCCATTGAAGGTGAGCATTTCTGCCGTTTCGCGCAGCGTTCTGGTGTCGAAAGCCTCTTCACCGCGACGCATTGCTTCATCCAAACCTTTTCGCAGCACAGGGGCAGCAGGTCCTCCGGCGTCACCCCGAATTGTTTCGGCAATCGCCTCTTCCGCGGTTGCGAACGCCGTTTCCTTTGCGACCTTCATGGCGTCCTCCACAATTGCCGGGTCGGACAACATGTAGCGAAGGGTCATATCGAGATCCCGGTGACCAAATAGATCTAACAAGACTTGTGGTGCGCCGATGACGGACAGAGCGACTAGTCGCGCTACCGTGTGCCGCCATCGATGCAGGTGAGCCCGATCGGCGCCGGCCAGGTGAGAGAGTTCCAGATGCTCGACGGCATTGACTAACGGCTCTGTGAGGTTGAGGAGTGGCTGCCCGAGATGCTCCCTAGTTTTGCTAATGACCCAGAGGTGCTTCAGGCCATTCGGACGAACAATGGAAGCCAGCTCATGCTGGACTGCAAGAGCCCTCACGGCAGCTGGATGCAGCGGCCAGTCCCGTGGTTTTCCGCTAAACTCGTCAGCGAGCTTGAAGGTAAGGGAACGGAAGTGATCACTCGATTTCCCGAGTTCCTGATCTTCCGCGGCGGCGATTTCGCTTGATCGGGCCCCTGTACAGAAGGCAAGCATGCATACGTTCAACGCTTGGAGGGTGTTGACGAGCCGGTTGACCGATCGCGCGTTACCAGGCGGCCAACTGCACCAGGTCGCCAATTGGCCGTTGTTCCGTCGTCTTAGGCGAAATGGCAGGGATACGATTTTTTGACCTTCGGGAGTGCGCCATTCAAAGGCGCGCAGGTACTCCTCTCGAGCGGCTATTGTTGCCGGATTGCTGGATGTGCGACCCTTGCGCGCTTCTGCATCAGTGATCACACGCAAGCCTCTCCAGCATTGCAGCAGTGGCGTAGCAAGGTGGGTCTGCACCCATAGGGCCCGTCGGATCAACTCCGTTACAAACTGATCCGAAAACGGTTGCCAATTTCTCTTCTCCTTGTTCGGGCTGTGCGCAGACCTTGGGGCGTCCTTGCGCGACTTTTCTAGCCCGCGCCCTGAGCCAGGCGTTGCTGGTGATGCGAAAACTCGCGGCCAATCAGAAATAACACCACGTTGACCGGCGTCGATCAGCTTACGAAGTAACGATTGGATGTTGTCACGCTTTCGCCTTGACCTAGCTATCGACGGGAACAGTCCCGTAAGTATGTCTTCCAGTTTCAAACCGGAAAGTATCGAGCCATCCTGTGACGGCCGATGCGTGAGTTGCCAGGCCGCCAGCTCCAGGAACAACCGAGCGGCGCCCAGCCAACTTCTGGGCTTGAACTGTCGTACCCCTGTCAGGCTCATGTGAGGGAGCCAGAGCGTGAGTAGGATACGGCGGACGTTCTCGTCCCGGTTAGTTGCTTGTACCGAGTCGCCTGGCACGCCTGCGTCGGCAGGATCGATTGTTCGATTTGAAGCACGACGGCTTATCCCTGCCGGAAGCCAGCGCTCAGGCAATACATACATCCTGGCGTCCAGCCGGCAGCCAGGGAAAATCTCGATGTGGCGAATGGATGACCAAGGCTTCATGGCGAGATCGGCAAAGTTGCCGAGCGTCGCAGCCAAGGTGTAATGCCATTCACTCAACTCGTACAAGCCAGGTTTAGTAGCTGGGGTAGACGTCATGTGCCATCGCCTCTCCGGAGTCGAGCTTGGTTGACCAGAAGCGCACTGCCGCCGCGACTGTTGCGCTATCGAAGCTCTTCAACGTCCCTTCCAACGAAAGAAATTCTTCCTCCAGCGAGCTGCCGCTCCATGCGGCGAGTGGGATTTGGCGGTGAATATGCAACAACTCCGCATAAGCTCGGGCTAGAGGCCCGAGACTCTCGGCGAAGACGATGCCGTGCCGGCACCCGGTGCATCTTTGAACCCTACAAAGCTCGCCCTGCTTGTGTTCGGGAGCAATTCTGCGGGGAGGATACCTCGGGTTGAGGCAACCCATGCCGAGACGTGTCCGCTGCCGTAGATCCAATAAGCGTCGTTCCTGCTCCTCCGTCAGCGTGCCATTTGAAACAAGTAGCCGAATGCGAGTGGGATCGATGATTCGGCCATTTGCAATTTCCCTAAAGACCGCATCCTGAACCTTGCGTATCTGCTCCTCGCTGTGTGCGCGATATCGACGCGATCGCAAGTAATGCTTGAGCGTTCGTGCATTGGCATGTTGGCTCGCGAGCCGCGTAAGCAGGACGTGATATCCGGACTGCACGTATGCATGACCGATCCACGCGTCACGCGCGATTGACGTAGTCATCCGTGCAAGCGAACGATGTGCCTCAAGGAGGCCGTGCTTTTCGGTGACGCAGCGGATCAATTCATTCAAACCGTACGAATCCTCGTGGTGAAAAGCCCCGACCTCCCCGGTTTTGTTGATTACGTGATAGAGCCAGGGGCTCTTTAGCATCGACTCCAGTTCACGCACGTGTGCGGCGTTGGCAGGAGAAGCCTCAGCTCGGTACCGCCTACGCGCAGTTTCAAGGCGGTGACGGATCGTTGCACGTAGCACTCGCGTGCGTTCAATCATGAACACCAAGATTCGGTAGGGATGCCATTCGGGACGTCTCATCGAGAGCGTGAACTGATAGCGATCGGCGCGGTTCTTGAACGCATGGAGAACCGTAAAATGCGGGTTGTGTGGGTGGGGATGGTGCCAGCTCTCGTCTTCGCTGATGTCGATAGCCAAAGCGGTCGACAGGTTCCAGCCTGTCCCAAGCAAAAAGAGCCAAAGGAAAATGCCAGTATCAGCATAGCTTGGGTGGAACCAGCGCAGTTTGCCCACGAAACCCTGCGTTCCACGCGCACTCATTCCCGGAGCAAGATAAGCAGGTCCATTGTGCTTTTGGCGGTCTGGGTCGTTCGCCTTGTTCAATCCTCCTGCACCGCAACCAATGAATTCCTCGCGAACGGGTAAACGCACACTTGTGAGCTCCTTAACAAGCCAGGCGTGGTTCTCTCTATGGTGCCAGGACGCAGGTTCGAAGCCGTCGCGGTGACACCGTCCGCGTGGATCCCGGCCGCGCTCGGCTAACCGTTCACCCTCACGAAACATGCTCTTGATCAAACGCGCCTCGTACTTCAGAGCGTTGAAGAGCCGTCGCATACCAAGCTCATCCACCGTATCGAGAACAGAGATGCTGCCACCGGTACGTGCGGGCCAAAAAAGGGGACCAAGACCGGCCACCTGCCGCATCTGGTCAAGCGCCGTTTTTGCTCTCCCGTATTGCGAAATCGATTTCCCACTTAGCCACCGGCAAAACATAGGTCCATGTACGTCCTTAACGTCACGAACGCTTTGGACGGCAGCGCCGTCAGGGCAGTTCTCACTATCAAGGAAACGATAGAAGGCGCGCAGCGCGGAACGGATAGCCTTCACGCTTGACTCGGACCGCGGCGCAGCGCGCAGCATTTCCGCAATCTGTAAAGCCATGGCCGGGCGACCCGAGAAGTCGCCGGCCCATGAGGTTCGGGATCGCGGAGGGACGTCCTTGTGACACCTTCCTTCCGCAAATTCCGACAAATCAACTTGATGTGCCGTCCGACCCTCGAGCTCGATCCAAAATCGCTGGTCCCGGGACGGCGGCCTCCGGGAAACGTCTGTCACAGCAGTTGTTCGTCACTCGCTTCAAGATATCGGTGCCACCCTGCTGCGAGATCAGCAAGTTGGGCAGCGCTAACGAGCCAATGCAGGTAAATTTCTGTGGTGCTCTCGCTCATGTGCCCCAGCTGGTGCTGCAGCGTCTTGAGCCACCAGTCTCCTCGGGCTTTGATCCAGTCAGGACCCATATCAGGCATGCCGCAGCGTGCGCTCTGGGCTTCGGCTTCAAGCGCACGCAACACGAAGAAGCATGCGAACGCATGACGGCCAGCATGAGGGGACCAACGTCTTGGTCGGGGGTGCACCTCTTTGAAGCAATCGTAGATCGTATGGGCGCGCAAGGGAGCGCCGGTATTACCCGGCGCATCGGATAGAAAGACCTTGCCTGTGCGTTGTCCTGTGCGCTTAAAAAAAGCATAGGCGTATTTGTTGCGCGGCCCATCAATCCAATCGCGCACATCGGCGGCGAACGCGACCGGCACCTGAATGGTGCGTGGTCGGCCGCCCTTCGTGCTATGGGTGAGCTGCATAGGAACGAATGCGTGCCCACGGTCGACGGCGTACGAAATAGCTTCAGCATGGGGCCACTGCGTCACGAGGACGGCTTCGACCTCGCTCCGGCGAGGACCGGCTTCGATGATGAACCGGCAGGCGAGGTACTTCGCCGTACCGCGACGGCGCTTTACGGCATGCAGCCAGTTCTTGACCTCTTCGGGCTTGGGTAGGGCGAATGCCCTGAGCATGCTGTCTGAGCGTGACTCCTTGGCGCGTCCGGCCCGTGGGGCCATTTTGCCTCGTGTCCCAACCCTGAGGAGAGTTAGAGACACGCGTTTTGCCTCGAATTTCGGCCGCAGTCCTCTCTCGGCTGCCCAAGTGAGAAAGTTGCAGGTTTCGTCTGCTCGAGCGTTGGCCGTTCCGGCGCTCAACGGTTTGCGTCGGTAAGCCCATTCACCACGGACCTGTTCACCCTGGTAGCGCAGCACGTCCTCATAATTTGCTTCCGCGAACGCCACATCTTTGCGCTCGCACCACTCGGTCCAGTTGGCGAGATGGTAGGCCACTCCGATAAGGGTCTGTTCTCGCGGAAAGTCCCGTACCGAAGACGATTGCGGAAGCCATTCGAGTGTCGCGCGCTCCCGCAAATAGCGGTTCATTTCGCGGCAATACCGATGTTTCGAGTCGAAGACGACAGGCACGTGGGCAATGGATTCGAAACCAATTGCCTTCAGCCTGGCTGGGTCTGGCCGGAAGACCTTGAGGCTACACACGCGGCCGCGAGCGCCGCGTGGTGACCGCCGGGACACGTTCCCGCGGTTGCCGCGATGCTCGGGGCTTTCAGGTGTCGAGCATGAGACCATGACGCGGAACGCTATCACCGTAACTAGAACAAAACAAGAACGCAAACGATGCACCTGGCCGGGACAAGGCGGAATCGTCACCCTCGAGCGCGCGGACCAAGCCGCGGGCGACGATGTCCGCGATCGCATCGGGTCGGTGCCAAGTCCGCAGCGCGGGTGGCGACAAGCCTCACCGGTGTGCGCGGAGCCACCTGAGAATCTCCGACATGACCCGGCAGTCGACCTCGTTGTAGCGGGCGATCTCGACCACCAAGGGGTGCGCGGACAGCGGCATGCCATTCGCAGCCGTTTCACTCGCGGCAGCCCATGCCGCCACCATGGCGCCGAGCCCATCGGTGGGGCCGTCTCCCCACGTCGTGGAGATGAATCCGGCGGCGTGCATCGCCTTTGCGATTGACTTCAATCCGAAGTTGAAGGCGCCGGTCACGGCAACGGGCTCTGCGCGGATCACGCGATCGAGGATGTCGAACCAAGGGAGCGGCGTCGGCCATGCGGCATCCTGATGGCGGACGCGCGCAGCGTTGTAGGCGCTCTCCAGGTTGACGGGCTCAGCCGCAGACCAGTGACAGATGCGCGCTTGGTCGAGTGCAACCCCCGCCGCCGCGCACGTCTCGACCATGTGAGCGATCCAGCCATCGATTATCCGGCGCTCCTCAACAACCGAAAGCGCGTCGACGGTCCACTGCTTGAAAATCCACTTTCCATCCATCCCGCCGTGCCCGCAGCCAATCTGGATGAGAAGCGCTTGACCTCCGAGGCGAGGCAGCATCGTGAAGTCGTCGTCGAGGTTGCTTACTGTTTCGAAGTCGACATGGAACTCGACCCTGGGCGCTGTCCGCCACGGGCCGTTCGTTTGAATCCTCTCGGGCAGGACCGTCGGCGCCGCGGCCTGGTTCGCTGCGATTACAGCATCAACGCGCCCGGCGAACGCCGGCGACGTGATCCCGAGCCGCACGGCCGATATGCCCTCGTCGCTCCACTTTCGCATGCCGCCTACGTGAGCAGCAGAGCGCCTCTCGGGGTTCATCGCAGGCAACAGGGTCAACTCGCGGAGCGACTCAGCGATCTCGCGCTTGGCCGAGTGCCATGGGGCGTCGTCGGCGTTTCGGGCGTGGGGGTAGAGCTCGGGGACCGACGGTTCGGGAAGCACCTGCCAGGCCGAGCCGGCCGCGCGAAGTCGACGGATCCAGTCGACCGCGTCACGTGCAAGCTGCTCGATCGTCGTCTCGCGGTTCGGCAGCCATCGCTCCATGTCGACACGCGCTAGCCGCTCCAAGCAACCGTCGCCGCGATGCTCCCCCTGCTCCCAGGTACGCCCCAGGAGATACGCGGACGATGGTGCGTAGCCCTGCACACGGCCGAGGGCCTCCGCGTAGAGCCACACCTGCACAGCGTAGGCAAGCTGGTCGGCCGAACTGGTCACGTGCCCGTCGGCAGTGAGATTGAACGTGTGGAACTTCAGATCGATGGGCCGGTAGTGGAAGTGCTTGAGGTCGAGCCCCGGTGCTGGATGCGCGGCCTCCTCAAGAGAGATTAACTCGGGAAACCAGGACACGAGGAGGTCGGACCGTACGAGCAGATCGACGACGCCGTGGGTTCGCCGGGCGGGGTTACGCAGGACGGCTTGCGCGACGATTGGGACGCCAGCGCGGAGCGCATCAACTGTTGCGCGCGCCTCGGCAATGGATCGTGCGTCCCCGCGCGACTCGGCGATTCGGACGACCGCAGCGCGCTCTTGAAGCAGGCGCATGACGCCAGCATCGAAAGCCAGCCCCTTCTCGAGGATGAAACGCCGAAAGTCGGTGCGCGGATCGTAGTTCGGACGACGGTCATCGCGGACGAAGCCCGCGCGCTCCCCGTGTAGGCGGAGCCAATCGAGGATCGGATCGCCCAGGACCCAGTTCCTCGTGTGTGCGGCGGCGACCCAGCCGTTCCACTCGGCCTCGCCCACCGGCTCGAACAGATTGCCGTCGTCATCGAGGACGAGGGCGGCGTCACCGGTCGGAGCAGACGGTGGTCGCTGAAGCGTCACGGATGGTCGAAGGAGCTGGGGAGCGGAATCTCCCGGGCGTTCGACGCCCGGTGGACCGAGCTCCGCCCAAGTTGCCCAGGTCGAGTCACGCGCGAGCAACTTGGTGCCCACCGCCTCCTGCGCGAGCCTTGCTCCTGAGACGAGGATCTCGTTCGTGCGGACCCGAAGCGAGAGTGGAAACCACATGCTCAGGCGGTTCGCTGTAGGCTTGTCAACGGGCGGATGCGCACCTCGTTGACCTGCGCGCAGGAGCCTGGCCCATAGGCCGACGGCGGGTCGAACAGCCGGCAGACCTGCGTCACGTGCGGCCGCGTTGGCCGCGATTGGGATTTCCAGGCCCCGACGATCGAGGTCGCCGAAGTAACGGATCTCGCGGATGAACGATGCCGGACCCTCTGTCGCGAGTTCGGCGAGGTAGCAGACGGATGCCGAGAAGTTGCCGCCGGCACCGAAGATCACAAGGCCAACAGGACCATCGGCGGGAACAGCGGCCAGCACCGAATGGTAGGTTGCCACATTCTCCAGCACGAGCGCCACGGGACCTGCCCCGACGCGGCGATAGGCGAAGGGTGGGGAGAACAAGCGCGCCCGCAGCATCTCCAGCGACAGCCGACCTGGGGCGAACAAGCGCCGATTGCGACGAAGCACATCAAGGCGCTTCTCATCGCGGAAGAGTTCGAGTGACCGCTCTCCGGTTGGCACGATCGGCACCTCAGCGCTCCGATCGCGCAGAAATACTTGGATCGCGCGCAGGGCATCGAACTCCGAGCGGCGGAGTGGCAGGCGAGCAGCCCATGCCAGTTCCGGGCGCCAGGCGTAGCCAGCGGCCTCGCGGCCCATGGGCGGGTCGCTTATGCGGTCGAGAGGGACAATGAAGCGCGGCAGCGGCGGCGACTCCGAACGATCGACCGCACGGGATACCCGGATCGCACCGGCTTCCAGTAGCTCCTCGATCGCGGCGGCAAGCCGTGCGCGTCGATCGGGTGACGTGGTGAGCGCCGGCTCGCCAACGAGGAAGGCGGCGGTGTATGCCTCGATTCGAATTCGCCTGCGACCCGGTTCCACATCGGCAAGAGCCGCAGCGAACCGGCGAGCAAGCGGTGTCTCAACTGCCGCTGGCTTCATGGTCAGTGACCGCCACTACGCGCCGCGCGGAGATTCGCCCACCCGCTCCGTCCTCGGGTGGGACCAGGAGCTCGAGCAGCGCGGGATTGGCGCGTACGTATCGCCGCATCGTCCGTCGGGCGGCGTCGTTGGACAGCGCGATGACGCTCGAGAACCGCCGGAGGGCGTTCAGGTCGGCGATACCCGTCGTGTAGATCAACTGGATCCCTGCCGCTGCTGCCACCGTCCGCTGAACCTCGATGAGGAAGCCCGCGTTTGCATTCCCGAGCGGATTGTCGAGGAGAAGGGTCCCAACCGACGCATCCCGCGCGGAACTACGGCTCTGCCGCCGCAGCTCCGACAACATGAGCATCATCGCCGTGGCCACCGTCGCGCGCTGACCGTTCGAGAACGTCGGCGAAGACAGCTCCGCCACGGGCACGCGAATAGGGGCGAAGGCTTCATTGGGTTTCAGGATCTTCACGCGAAACTCTCCGACCGCGCGATCCAGTGCAAGCATCAGCAACTTGCTGCCCGTGGGGCGATCGGCTTTGGGATCGAGAACCTGAATGACGAATGTCCTTAGCCGGACATCGAGCTCTTCCGCGGGCGGCTTGTCGAAACGAATCTCGATGAATGACTCGCCGGACCAACCACGGAGCCGCGCAGGCAGCTTCGAGCGCGTCTCCGCGAGACGAAGGTAGCTGAGCGCCTTGTTCACGCTCTTTGCGAGGCTGGTCGTCGCCAGCTTGCGGTCCTCCTCGAGGGTCACCAGCTCCGCCTGGAGTACTCCGATACAGGCGCGCAGCTCAGCGACGAGCTCGTCGGCATCCCTCGCGAGAACCTCCGCCGGCGACTGTGCGAGACGGCGATAGAGACGGTCCGAGGCTGCGAGATCGGCAAACTCCTCGCTCGCGAGAAGCCCACGTACAGCGTCATCGCGTTGTCGCCACATTTTCTCGGCGTCGCGTTCGGTATCGACGGCCGACGTGAGGCGATTTACGGTAGTCAGCCCAATCGCGTTCGCCAGTTCGGAATCGCCGTCGAACGGAGGCACTGTCGGAAGCGCTGCATCCTCGGTGAGCTTGAGGCCTGCCCTGAGGGGCGTCGCGAGAACGCCGAGGGCATCTGCTAGTTTCTTGGCGCGCTCGGCCTCGTCCCGAGCGGTGTTTCTCTCGCGCTCGGCGTTAGCGACTTGGCTCTGGGCATTGTCGGCGCTCTGGCGTGCATTGGAAGCGAGCAGAGCGGCGTGGTGCCGGTCGTGCGGTGCGCGGTCAGCGGGGATCTCTGCTCGCCGTCGCGACTTCTGGATCTCATCCTCGACTGCGCTCAGATCGGCGCTCGCCTTCTCCTGTTCGAGGTACGCCTCGCGCTCGGCTGACCGTGCGCTGGCGGCTTCCGCTTCTGCGCGTTCGGACGCGGCCCGCCGCCCTGCGAGCTCACCCGCTTCAGGCGTGGTCAGCAGCTCCGCGGCGCGTCTCCGAACGTCCTGCGGGTGCATGTCGATCGCTGCAGACAGCTTGTCGCGGGCTTGGATCGCGGCGGTGCGCCTGGCGGTGACGTCGGACGCCGACGTTTCCCCAGCGAGCCGCCGATCGAGTTCCTCGAACTTGGCGCGGAGCTGGAAGACGTCGTCGCCGGCCGTGGCGATCTCGCTCGCGTCGAGAAGTCCGGGTTCGGGAACCAGTTCGGCCAAGACTATCTTCGACCGCTCCTTCTGGATGCGCTCGACCGCAGCACGATGACCTTCGGCGGCGGCGGCCTCCCTTTCAGCCTCGCCGTCGGCAACGCCTGCGGCCCGCTCCGCCTCTTCTGCGATCTTCCGCCAGTTCCTGGCTTCCGCGCGCTGACGCTCGATCGCAGCTGGGAGGCCCGCGATGGATGTCTCCTCCTCGAATAAGTGCTGCAACTCGATGGCCCGCTGCTCCGCCTCGCGCGCGATCCTTCGAAGGTCGCGTGCCTCTGTGCGGAAGGCCCTAAGCGCCGCAACGATCTCCGTTCGACGATCATCGCGTTGCCTACGTGCCTCCTTGAGTCGGGTCAACTCGGCCGCTAGCGCGTCGCGGTCTGCGGCTCGCATGGCGAGCCATCCTGGGGGATAGGCGGTCGCATGGCGCACGAGGGCGTCCGCGAGGCTACGCGCGCCTGCCGCGCGCTGGTCGAGCTCGGCGCGCTGTGCGTCCAGCGCGTCAAGACGTGCTTCGCGGCGAGCACGTTCCGCAGCGGCGGCCGTCCGGTCCCAGACCGCCTCTGACGGCGGCACGACGAACGTATTCCGAGCATCGGTCCCGAGCTCTGCCGCCACTAGATCTGCGGCGGGACCGATCGCGACGACCATCGCTGGGTCGAGGGATGCGCGCTCCAGGACCGTGCGCGCATTCGGCAGGTCCGCCGCCTCGGTCAGAACGATGCCGCCAACCAGATCCGCCCTATTGGTGAGGACGGTGTTCCGCCGATCGCGAGCGATTGCCTCGGCGACGTAGCGTGTCCCCGGCAGAGCTCCGACAATCCCGGCGGCGGCCAAGCGAGCCAGCGTTGTCTCGACTTCGGGTGGCGGCGGAAGGTAACCGGTCTCGTCAAGGCCCCGAACGGCACGCTGGTCATCGACGCCCTGAAGTTCGATACTGAGCCGCGCGTCGTCTGCTTGCTTGGCACGGCCGAGAAGGCGTTCGGCGATTCCTGAGCCTACCAATTCGAGGTCAAACTGGGGCGATTCCGCGAGCTCGACGATGAGGGGATGACCGGAGAGATCCCTTCGCTCTTTCTCGGCGCGCTCGATCCCCGCGGCAAGGCGAGTATGAGCCTCGCCTACTTCAAAGACGCGAGATGCCGCCGCGCGATCCTCCTCATCGAGACCGCCCCGCTCGGTGTCCAGAGCGCCGCTGTCCTTGTCGATCACATCGATTCGACCGAGCGCATTAGCTGCCAGGGTGGCCTCGCGCTGGCGGATGTCATCTGCCCGCTCGTCCGTGGCGAGTAGTCCCTTGCTGACGAGTCGGTTGCGGAAGCCGCCGACTTCTTCGACCCGTCTTTCGTTCAACTCGCGAGCCGCGTCCAGCTTGGCGGCTTCGATGTGCGCGTCGCGTTCATCCTTGCGCTCGGCGGCGGCACGTTTCCTCGCCGCGTCGGCGCGCACCTTCGCCGCGGAGGCCTCGTGCGTTGCAAGGACGGCGTTCGCCGCGAGATGGCGTGAAAGCCGTTTGCCTGCCCCGTCGCGTGCCGTCCGGAGCGGCCGAAGCCGCTCCATCTCGGCTTCATACGCCTCATCCAGGGCGTTCACCGTCGCTCCAGCCTCGGCAAGTCGGGCAAGATCCTCCGTCAAGCCCCACGCGCGCACGTCCATCTCCGCCCGTCCCGTACGCTTGGAGGCGGTCTTGTAAGCGCGTTCGGCATCGCTCTTCCAGAGGACTGCTCCGAGCCGCCGGAGTTCGCGCTCTTCGGCGCGAAATCTATCGGCTTCCGTAATGAGCCGTCGCGCGTCCGCGTCCAGTTCGCGAGAGCGATGCCGTTCATGCTGCTCCCGCTTTCGTGCGATCGTTTCCGCTCCAGCGAACGCGGCGAGGAGGTTTGTTGCGGTCGTACGGGCCGCCTGAGCCTCGGCGCGCGCCGCTGCGAGTGCAGCGACCAACCCAGCGAGCGGTTCGAGTTCACGCAATGCAGCCTGCTCGAAGCGCAGCCGTCGCTCGTACTCGGGGAACCGGCGCACCTTGTCGGCGACCTCCTCGAACTCACGGTCGAGGACCGCCAGCTCCGCCGGGTCGAACACGGCGTCGAGGAAAAACTTGATGAAATCGCGGTCCTCCTTGAAGCGGGCGATCGCCGAGGCGCCCGCCTCGTTGTGGTTCATTTCGCCCTGGTAGCGGAACAGCGCGCGATCGAGGCCAAGCTTGTCGAGGTGTTCGACCCAGTCCCGCTGCACGTTCGTCGTCGAGACCTCGAGCTTCGTGCGAACCCGCGTCTTCTTGAACTCCTCGAGTTGTTCCTGGAAACGACGGAGTGGCAGGCGGCGGCGGACGGTGCCGCCGTCAGCGGCGACGTCGACTTCGAAGCTCAGATGGTCGACCCCGACCATCTCGACGGGACCCCGGATGGAGTACCAGAGCTTCTTCAGATCTTCTGGCTTCGGATCGGCTGGCCGCCGGCCGTCTCGCCACTCCGCGGCAAGTCCTGTGACGAGAACCTCCTCATCGGCGAAGCGCCCTTCCTCCACGCGTCGCCACTCGATCAGCACGTGGGCAGTATCGCGGTCAAGAACGTAGCCGAGCAAGTTCTTCTTGTGGTGCGCTGTCTCTTCGGTGCCGATCCTCTCAACGATCGGCGGGTGGAGAACCGAGAACAGGAGGCGCATGAGCACCGTCTTCCCGCCCGTGTTCGGGAGGAACAGCACCGTGTCTGCTGGTCCGGTTTGATCGGGCCTCCTGAGATCGAGCTCAAGCGGGTCGTAGCGTGCTGGCTCAGGGCCCACAGAGGCGAGGCGAATGCGTGTGATCTGGAAGTTCACGTCATCGCCCCCCGGCGAGGTCGCGCACGTGCGCGAGGACGGGTCCAATGCTCGCGACTGCGTCTTTCACATGAAGCCGGAAGCGGCTTCGGATGCGGAAGGCGTCCTTCGCGGTCCCGATCTCGTCCGCGAGACCATTTGCCGCGAGCCACTTCAGCGCGCGACGAACCATCCCTGCCTTGACGTGCGGATTGCTTCGTTCATCTCCGGTCGTATCCCCTTCTCGCCAGCGTAGGACCAGACGGTAGAGTGGCTCCGCCTGGGGCTCGGCCACGGGCGGATCCTGGTCCTGGCTTCGCTCGCGGATCCGATCCGACATCCGGTTCACCAGGCGCAGGACTTGGCTCACCGTGATCTGCGGCAGAGGTCCGTCGTCGGTGTCCAGGGCGTCTGCCGTCGGATAACAAGCCGTCGCAATGGCAAGGAACACGAACGCGTTGAGGTAGCGCTCCTCGGCCGACATCGCGGCGTAGTCGTCAAGTCGCATGTAGTAGGGCGAATCGGTCCCCTTCGCTGCGAGAACGAGCCCGTAGACGGGAGAGCAATCCAGGATGTCGAGACCTTGCCCGCCGGCGACGGTGACGACCCTTTGCCGGAAGTCGGGATCGCCTCGGAAGCGCGTGACGAGCTCCTGATACTCGCCGCTGCGGCCGGGTGAGAGGCGTGGGTCGAGTCCAAAGGCGATCAGCTGTCCGATGGCGAGAAACTCGTCGGTCATGGCGCCCTCCCTCGAGCAAGGATCGTGGCGGCATAGCCGGCCTCGTCGGCGCTGAGCGCGCCGACGAGGAGGTCGTCCCCTGCGAAGGATGCGGATCGGAAGGTCCGTCCGTCGCCGGCAGCGGCCAGCACGGCGGGCGCCCTCGGACGCACGGCATCGAGATCGGGAGCTGTGGCCAGAAGTGTCCGCAATCGGACGAGATCGGCAGCGTCGAAGCCATGATGCTGTTCCGCCGCTGCAAGCAGGGCCGACAACCTCGGGGGTGGATCCAAGACCCCAAGGATCTTGTCCGCCAGCGCCCACAGCTCCGCCGTGAACGCGATCGGATCCTCCGGCGGCGCCTCCCACTCCGGCTCGTCCAGCTCGGGACCCAGCTGCTCGCGCGTCTGCGGCGGTCGCAGCAGCGCCAGCATGAACGTGCCGAAGCGAGGCTGACGACGCGGAACGATCGATGCGCTTCTGGGGCCTGGGCCAAACCCGAGCAGGCGCTCTGCAAAGGCGGCGAGCATGTCGCCCCCGGCGCCCACTGGCGCGGCGAGCACAGGTATGAGTGCCTCATTGGTCAGATCAATCGTGCCGATCATCGCTGCGCGGCCGAAGACCTGGCGATCCTGTTCCTCGACGTAGACACGGATGGCGGACAGCGCTGTCGCGTGTAGCTCCTGATGGCGCATGAAACAGTCGTCGACCGTCTCGACGAGAGCTGCCGCCTGGCGGCGCAGATCCTCCCGCCCCGTCGAGTCTCGCGTCTCTTGCATCGCGGAGAGAAGCCTCTCCTCGGTGCCCATGCGGTCCTGAAGATGTTCGCGGATCGCGGCGAGCCGCTGTGGGACATCCTCCCGCCACCCGGCGCGCCGGATGTCGCGCTTCGTCTCTTCGATGATCTGGCGGACGAAGCTCGAGTATTGGATGGAACGGATCTTCGCCTCCCTCGCGGGCTTGGCCGCGTGGTCGAGCCGGCGACGTCGGATGAGGTGCTCCAGCGTCGCCTCGGCCGCGACTTGCGCCGATTCGATGTCGGTATTCAGGCCTCCGACCAGCACGTTGATCGCCTCGTTTGTTGCTCGGAGGTAGATCCCACCCTCCGAGTTCTCATGCTCGGACAGCAGGGTGAAATCGAACCTCCGCCGGACCTCGTCGAGCATGGACGTGTACTCGCCAATGTTCGGACGGATGAGCGTCTCGATGAGCTCCGTCACAACTGCGTGGAGGTCATCGTCGAGCAGGTCTGGCGCGAAACGCCTCGTCTCGGCTAACAGAATGGCTTCGAGCGTTTCTCGGCTGATCCCGGTGTCGAAGCCCATCTTGTCGACGACGCCATCGATCGCAGCGAGCCCGAGGTCATAGAAGTCGAAGCGTTCCCATCCGCGGCGCCCCCGGTTCGTCTGCAGCGAGTGGAGTGGTTCGGTGCAGGTGAGCGCCTTGATGCGACGCTCGCGCGCCGGATCGGGCGAAGCCGGAGGCTCCGCTTCCTCGATGGGCAGGAGCGGAGTACTGGCAATAACGGTAGTCATCGTGCCGTTGGCGGGGCGCTCGCCTTGCAGCTCGGTCCCGTTGCCGTTGCGAGGAGCCTTCATCAAATCCCCACAGCTACGGAGGCGTTCCCCTCGTGGCGCTCGTTCGAAGAAGCGCCACTATAGCGCGTCGCCGCACGTTCGAGCTCCGCGGCGAGCTGATCGCGATTTGACCCCGGTTCGATCACGTCGGCCTGGTTGCCGAAGTCGAGGACCCAGCCCGCGAGCTCGACCGTGCTGCACACTTCCATCGTGAGCTCGATGCCGCCGGGCACCAGCTTGATCTCCTGCGTCGGGTGCCATTGTCTCCGCCGAACGAACCCCGCCACCTCGTGGTCGAAGAAAATCGGCACTTGCGTGCGAGGCCCATCGATCAGTCCGAACGCTCCTACGGCGAGGTTCGGTGGCAGCCGGATCGCCGTCCGCACGCTGACGCGGAAGCCCTCGACGATGTCGTAAATCGCGACCGCCTTGACCTCATAGAGGCTGCGCGCGGGTGCGTAGCGGACGGCTGCGGTGGTCATCGGCTCTCGTCGGGCGGCGCAAGCGGTGCGCCGCCGTTGCCGACAAGTCGACGCTGTCGCGGCTGGAGCATGCACATGAGGAAGGGGTGGCTGTCGCACGCGCGCGCTTCCACGAGACCAGCCACGATGCGGTGGCGCTCGGTGAGTTGTTCGTTCCGCTGTTTCCTCGAGGGGCATCGCAGTTTTGCTGTAAATACCGATCTATTTCGCGGTTCGCGTGCGTTGTGACGGCGCGCCGGTGACCGTTCTGGGTTACTTAAAACCATTTGGACACTATGGCACGCAAGTGGGAACAAAGAAAGAACAAGGTGGTCCAACTCACTGGACCGCAACGCTTGGTTTTCCCAGTCTGAAGGCCCCGCAAGTGGCATGCGAGCCCGCCATAGGGCCAGCCGGTCGACCAGCCGCCTTCGCGTGGCTTGAAAAGCTGCTGCGAGCCAGACACTCGACCTTTGCGATCGAGAAAGCCGAAATGACCGACATCTGATCGGAGATACAATACCCCGACCAGCGGACGCGGTTGGAAACGGATTCCGTATTGCCAAATCACACTGAGGTCGAAGTCCGCGGGTATAAGTGTCCACACGGCAGGTATGTGCCATGGCAAGAGCCGGTAGAGAGTGGGCCGTCGCTCATGTGAGCCGTGGGTCGAGGTGGAACTCGTCGCGCTCCATTTTACGCATCATGGCAGTGAGCGCTCGGTGACCAAAAGGCTCACCACCCAAACACTCCCGCCGCACGACGTGGTGGCGGGGGCAGCGAACCACAATCTCATCGCCCTCGACACAGGCAATGTGGCCGAGGTCCGCTCCGCACTGTGGGCAAAGATCGACTAAACACATAACGCAACTCCACGCAGCTACTGTTGCAACGCCGGACGGTTTCAAACGAGTGTTTCGTATAGCTCATGCCGGGACCCCCATCTCACGGAATATTCTGCGCAGGGGGTCCCAAAAAAACACGCCTCATTCGGCCATCGACACGTGGAATAACTAACTACACCCGGTAGTCTGACCGCAGGTATCGCACTTAAGACAGGTGCCGTTGCGCACCAGGGTAAAGTTGCCGCATTCGCGGCAGCTCTCGCCCTCGTAGCCCTTGACCCGGGCCTCGGCCGCGCGCTCGACCGCGCTGCTGCTACGGCCCGCGCGCGCCAGCGCGCGTTGGGCGAGTTGCTCGCTAAGCTGTGCGGCCAGCTCGGCGACGCTGAGCTTTTCGGCCCGCGGCGCCGGCACGCTGGCGGCCAGCTCCTGATGCACCGCGGCCAAGTGCTCAACGGCCGCCTCCATGCGCTGCTTGGGGGCGGCAAAGGCGCTGCTCACCCCTTGCTGTAGCGCCGCCACCGGGCTTGCCGCCTCGGCCTCTTCGGCGACCGCCACGCTGCTGGTGGAGCGGAGCGCCAGCACCCGGCTCTCCTGACCGCGCAAGAGGCCGCGCGAAAGATACTTGGCCGCCGGCGGTGGGGCCTCGTCCTCCTCCAGGTCCTGCTCGGAGGAGCCAAGTCCCGTGTTGGCGACCTCACTCAGGTCGACGTGGGCCAGATCGTTGCGGCCGAGGTAGGAAACCGCGAGTTCGCGGAAAATGTAGTCGAGAATGGACGTGGCGTTCTTGATGGTGTCGTTGCCCTGCACCAGCCCCGCCGGCTCGAAGCGCGTGAAGGTGAAGGCATCGACGTATTCCTCGAGCGGCACCCCGTACTGCAGGCCAAGCGAGATGGCGATGGCGAAATTGTTCATCAGCGAGCGGAAGGCGGCGCCTTCCTTGTGCATGTCGATGAAGATTTCGCCCAGCCGTCCGTCCTCGTACTCGCCCGTGTGCAGATACACCTTGTGTCCGCCGACGGTGGCCTTTTGCGTATAGCTCTTGCGGCGGTTGGGAAGTTTCTCGCGCTGGCGTTCACGTTCGACGATGCGCTCGACAATGCGCTCGGCGGTCACCGTGGCGCGCGTCGCCATCGGCTTATCCGCGCCGATCTCGCCAATCACTTCCTCGGCGTCCTCGGCCTCATCGGCCAGCAGTTGCGCGTTGAGGGGCTGCGACAGCTTGGAGCCGTCGCGATAAAGCGCATTGGCCTTGAGCGCCAGCCGCCACGATAGCAGGTAGGCCGTCTTGCAGTCCTCCACCGTGGCGTCATTGGGCATATTGATGGTCTTGGAGATGGCGCCGGAGATGAAGGGTTGCGCCGCCGCCATCATGTGAATGTGGCTGTCGACCGACAGAAAGCGCCGGCCCTTGCGACCGCAGGGGCTGGCGCAATCGAAGACGGGCAGGTGCCCCTTGGCGATATGCGGGGCGCCTTCCAGCGTCATGGCCCCGCAGACGTGCTCGTTCGCCGCCTCGATATCCTTTTTCGAGAAACCCAGGTGCCCGAGGAGGTCGAAGGCGGGTTCGCTCAGCCTCTCCGCCTCAATCTGCAAGGTGCGCGTGAGGAACTCTTCGCCGATCGTCCAACGATTGAAGGCGAACTTGATATCGAAGGCGGACTTCAAGGCTGCATCCAGCTTCGTCAGCACTTCGCTGGTAAAGCCGCGGGCTTTCAGGCTTGCATGGTTGATGGCCGGGGCTTGCGCCAGGGAGCCGTGGCCGACCGCATAGGCCTCGATCTCGGCGATTTGCGCCTCCCCGTAGCCCAGCGTTCTGAGCGCCTCCGGCACCGCCTGATTGATGATCTTGAAATAGCCACCGCCCGCCAGCTTCTTGAATTTGACGAGGGCAAAGTCGGGCTCGATGCCCGTGGTATCGCAGTCCATGACCAGGCCGATGGTGCCGGTCGGCGCGATCACGGTGGCCTGGGCATTGCGGTAGCCGTGTTGCTGGCCGAGCTCGATGGCCCGGTCCCAGGCGCGTTGCGCGGCCTCGGTCAGGCGTGGGTCGGGACAGGCCATGTGGTCGAGCGGCACGGGCGGGATTGCGAGCTTCTCATAGCCGTCCCGTTGCCCGTAGGCGGCGCGCCGATGGTTGCGAACGACGCGCAGCATGTCGGCCCTGTTGGCCTCATAACCCGGGAAGGTGCCGAGTTCGCCGGCCAATTCCGCCGAGGTGGCGTAAGCGACGCCGGTCATAATGGCGGCTAGCGCGCCACAGATGGCGCGGCCCTCGGCGCTGTCGTAGGGGATGCCCGAGGCCATCAGGCAGCCGCCGATGTTGGCGAAGCCGAGGCCGAGCGTGCGATAGCGATAGGAGAGCTCGGCAATCCGGCGTGACGGGAACTGCGCCATCATCACCGAGATTTCCAGGGCGATGGTCCACAGGCGGCAGGCGTGCTCGTAGGCGGCGACGTCGAAGCGCTTATCGGGGCCGCGGAACATCATCAAGTTGAGGGAGGCGAGATTGCAGGCGGTATCGTCCAGGAACATATACTCCGAGCACGGATTGGAGGCGCGGATTGGTCCGGACTTCGGGCAGGTGTGCCAATCGTTGATGGTGGTGTGGAACTGAATGCCCGGATCGGCCGAGGCCCAGGCGGCGTAACCAATCTTTTCCCACAGCTCGCGCGCCTTCACGCTTTTGACGGGCTTGCCGCTCAGCCGTGCGGTCAGCTGCCAATCGCCGTCCTCCAGCATGGTATTGAGGAACTCGTCGGTGACGCGCACCGAATTGTTGGAGTTCTGGCCCGAGACCGTGAGGTAGGCCTCGCTGTCCCAATCGGTGTCGTAGCTGGCAAACTCGAGGTCCTTATAACCCTGACGCGCAAACTGGATAATGCGGCGGATGTAGGCGTCCGGCACCAGGTCGCGCCGCGCCTCCTTGATGGCGCGCTTGAGCGCCGGGTTTTTGGCTGGATCGAAGCACGCCTCGCCCTCCGCCTCGCAATTGACGCAGGCCTTGAGCAGCGCCTTCAGGCGCCTCTGGCAAAGCTTGGAGCCGGTGACCAGGGCAGCCACCTTCTGCTCCTCCTTCACCTTCCAGTCGATATAGGCCTCGATGTCGGGATGGTCGATGTCGACCACCACCATCTTGGCGGCGCGGCGCGTGGTGCCGCCCGACTTGATGGCGCCGGCAGCGCGGTCGCCGATTTTGAGGAAGCTCATCAGCCCAGAGGATTTGCCGCCGCCGGAGAGCTTCTCGTTCTCGGCACGCAGGTTGGAGAAGTTGGAGCCGGTGCCCGAGCCGTACTTGAAGAGGCGCGCTTCGCGCACCCACAGATCCATGATGCCGCCTTCGTTGACGAGGTCATCGGCGATCGACTGGATGAAGCAGGCATGCGGCTGGGGGTGCTCGTAGGCCGAGGTCGAGGCGGAGAGCTCGCCGGTTTCGTGATCGACGTAGTAGTGGCCCTGGCCCGGTCCGTCGATGCCATAGGCCCAGTGGAGGCCGGTGTTGAACCATTGCGGGCTGTTGGGGGCGCCCATTTGCATGGCGAGCATGTAGCGGTGTTCGTCGAAGAAGGCGCGTGCATCGTCCTCGTTCGTGAAATAGCCGCCCTTCCAGCCCCAGTAGGTCCAGGTGCCCGCCAGGCGATCGAAGACCTGGCGCGCGTCGGTCTCCCCGGTGGTCCGCTCATGCGCCGCACGCTCCGCCAGCGCGCGCTCATCGGCCACCGAGCGCCACAGCCAGGAGGGGACCTGCGTCTCTTCAATGCGCTTCAAGCGCATGGGCACGCCGGCCTTGCGGAAATACTTTTGCGCCAAGATGTCGGTCGCCACCTGGCTCCAGTGTTCGGGGACCGCGAAATTCTCCAGCTTGAAGACCACGGAGCCGTCTGGATTCTTGATCTCCGAGGTGGCGCGACGGAAGCCGATTGTGGCGTAAGGCGATTTGCCCTCCGTCGTGAAGCGCCGCTTGATTTGCATGTCTTGCCCCCGTTTGGCATCGGCGCTCGCTGCCCGCTCGGCCTCAGCGGCGCCGTCATGTTTGTTGCTCGAGCGTGGAAAAAGGGACTGGGACCGGACGCGACCGACGCCTCAACGCAACGGCACAGACGACCAACCCCACGCGGCGCAAGATCTCTTGCGCCTCGCGTTTGCAACGCCCGCCCTTGCCCCGACCCTTGGGCGGACGCGGCGGATGTGGCTGAGGGCTCCACGGTCGGCTGACCGGCACCCGTAATGACCAAACTATGACGATTCGGAGGCTGTCGTCACGAGGTCTTGGGGGTGTAGATAAGACCAGACACTAAATGTAGTAGGTAGGAGGTTTGAGGGGGTGGTGCTGTGGACAGCGCGCCCCAGACGGTCGCTGCCTCAAGGGCTTAGGCCGCAAGGGCCGAGCGCCGTCCCCCGAAGTTGCGCTTTTTCTGCAACGGGCGTCCCCAGGTCGTGCACAGATAGGCCGATTCTGGCACCGCGCAGTGTGGCAGATGTGCCGCGGCAACGGGTGCATGGACAGGGCCGCAACGGCGATGCCATAAGCGCGGCGTGGACCCAAACAGGCGGAATGTGGAGCCGATGGGCATTTTCAGCGAAATCTTCAGTTGGTGGGGCGGCAACACCTGGTCAAACCGCCTCTACACGGCCTGGCGCGGCAGCTATGTCGGCAGCGATGCGGCCGGCAACCGCTACTACGTGCAGCGCCGCGGCGTCGGCCCCTTGGGCGTGCCACGGCGTTGGGTCATCTACCAGCATGGCGCGGAGGCCTCCCAGGTGCCGCCGGAGTGGCACGGCTGGATGCACTACATGGTGGACACCCCGCCGAGCGAGGAGAGCTATACGCCGCACCCCTGGGAGCTGCCCCACCGCATGAACATGACGGGGACGGCGGAGGCCTACCGTCCCTCCGGCAGTATTTTGAAAAGCGGCCGACGGCCAAAGGCGACGGGCGATTACAAACCCTGGCAGCCGCGCTGAGGCGGCCCGCCACGCTGGCGCCACCTTTTGCGGGCTCCTCGGCGGTGGGCTCGCTCGGCCTTAACCCCCAGGGCAAGGGCATGCAACGAGACGCTTTGCGGCAGGATTTGCGACGGGAAGGAATGGCTGCGGCCGCAGCGGCGCTGGCGGTCGTGCTGTTGGCTTTGAGTTTGGCGCTGCCCGCGGCGGCGCAACGCATCGACAATGCGGTCGCCATCTTCGCCGCGCTCGACAAGGTCACCGCCAAGATTTCCCGGCTCGAGGTCCCCCTCAATCAAACCGCGAAGTTCGGTGCGCTCAAGATCACCCCGCGCGTGTGCTATTCGCGCGCTCCGACCGAGCCACCCAAGACCACCTCCTTCGTCGAGGTCGACGAAACCCAACTCGACGGCAAGGAAAAGCGCATCTTCTCGGGCTGGATGTTTGCCGACAGCCCCGGGCTCAATGCGGTGGAGCATCCCGTTTTCGATGTTTGGCTTACCGATTGCGGCCAGCCGCAGCGCGTCAGCGGGCCGCGACCCCCGCCCGGCGCCGGACCGGCCGCCAGCGAGCCGCCGCCGCCGAGCGAACAGGACCTGCCGCGCCGCCGGCGCGTGCCACGCTGAAGCAGGGGCTTGGAAAATTAGCGCGCCTTGCCGCCGGCAATGATGGCAAGGATCTCTTCGGGCGCCGTCGCCGTCGGCAACGCGGCGAAGTTGGCCTGGTGCGCCAAGGCCTTTTCCAGCAGGGCATGAAAGGCGTTGCGGTCGAGTTCCACGGTACCGAATTGGCGCAAATGCTCGGTGACGAATTGGGTGTCGAGCAAACTGAAGCCGCCGGCGATCAGGCGCGCGCACAAATAGACGAGCGCCACCTTGCTGGCATCGCGCGCGTTGGAGAACATGCTCTCGCCAAAGAAGGCGCCGTTGAGCGCCACGCCGTAAAGGCCGCCGAGCAGCCGGCTGCCCGCCCAGGCCTCGACCGTGTGGCAGTAGCCGGCGTCGAAGAGGTCGCGGTAGAGCCCGCGGATGCGACGGTTAATCCAGGTCGTGCGCCGTCCGGGCCGCGACAGGGCACAGCCGTCGATCACGGCCTCGAAGTCGTGATCGAACTTAATCTCGTAGCTGGCTTGCCGCACCGTGCGCGCGAGGCGGCGGGGCACGTGCACGGCGCCGAGCGGCAGGATGCCCCGCTGCTGCGGCTCGATCCAGTAGAGCGCGGGGTCATCGCAGCTTTCCGCCATGGGAAAGATGCCGCAGGCGTAGGCCTTCAAGAGGACCTGCGGGGTGATTTCGATGACGATGTCGTCGCGCGAAGCCATCAATGGGATCCTGGCACCGCCCTTGTCTTAGCGAATTATGGTTTTTGCAGGAAGCTCTCGAGCCAGTGGATGTCGTAAAGTCCATTGGCGATATCGGAATTTTGCACCAATTCAGTAAACAACGGAATGGTCGTTTCGATACCGTCGATGACGAACTCGGACAGGCAACGCTTGAGCCGCATCAGGCATTCGTTGCGGTTCTTGCCGTGCACGATCAGCTTGCCGATCAGGCTGTCGTAGTAGGGCGGAATGCGGTAGCCCTGATAGGCGCCGCTGTCGACGCGCACGCCGAGGCCACCCGGCGGGTGCCAATAGGTGATGGTGCCCGGGGACGGCATGAAGGTTTTGGGATTTTCCGCATTGATGCGGCATTCGATGGCGTGACCGGAGAGGGCGAACTCGCTCTGCGAAATCGAGAGCGGCGCCCCGGAGGCAATGCGGATCTGCTCGATCACCAGGTCGAGCCCGGTGATCATCTCGGTCACGGGGTGCTCGACCTGCAGGCGCGTGTTCATTTCGATGAAGTAGAATTCACCGTCCTCGTACAGGAACTCAACCGTGCCGGCGCCGCGGTACTTCAGTTTCTGCATGGCCTTGGCGACGACGGCGCCCATGCTTTGGCGCTGCTCGGCGTTGAGCGCTGGCGAGGGAGCCTCCTCCAGGATCTTTTGGTGCCGGCGTTGCAGCGAACAATCGCGCTCGCCCAAATGGATGGCGTTGCCCTTGCCATCGCCGAACACCTGGAATTCGATGTGGCGCGGCTTGGCCAGGTATTTCTCGAGATAGACGCTATCGTCGCCGAAGGCGGCCTTGGCCTCCGAGCGCGCCGTCCTGAGGGCAAGCTCGAAGTCCTCAGGTCCGCGCGCCACCTTCATGCCGCGGCCGCCGCCGCCGGCGGCGGCCTTCACCAGCACCGGAAAGCCCATCTCCTTGGCGACGCGCAGCCCCTGGGCTTCGTTGCTGATGGCCCCCTCCGACCCCGGCACCACCGGAATGCCCAAGCGCCGGGCGGTGGCCTTGGCCTCGATCTTGTCGCCCATGATGCGGATGTGTTCGGAGGTCGGGCCGATGAAGGTGATGCCATGCTCCTCCAGGATTTCGGCAAAGCGCGCGTTCTCCGACAAAAAGCCATAGCCCGGATGAATGGCATCGGCCCCGGTGATCTCGCAGGCCGACAGCAGGCTCGGGATATTGAGATAGCTCTGGGCGGACGGGGGCGGACCGATGCAGACGCTTTCGTCGGCAAGCCGCACGTGCATGGCATCGGCATCCGCCGTTGAGTGCACGGCCACGGTGGCGATACCGACTTCCCGGCAGGCGCGCAGCACGCGCAGCGCGATCTCGCCACGGTTGGCAATCAACACCTTGTCGAACATCGCTTTTAAAACGGCTCCGGGCTTACTCGATAATGACCAGCGGCTCGCCGAACTCCACCGGATGGCCATTGCCGACCAGGATGGCCGTGACGGTGCCAGCCTTCGGGGCCGGAATGTGGTTCATGGTCTTCATGGCCTCGATAATGAGGATGGTCTGGCCTTGCGCCACCCGGGTGCCGATGTCGATGAAGGGTGCGGTGCCCGGTTCCGGCGCCAGATAGGCCGTACCGACCATGGGCGACTTGACGCAGCCGGGATGTTTGGCGGGATCCTCGCTCGAGGCCTTGGGCGCGGCCGCTGCCGGGGCGGCCGGGCTCGCGGCCAGCGCGGGGGCGAAGCTGTTGGCGTTGACGACGTGCTGGCGGGCCACCCGCACGCGCAAGCCCTCGCGCTCGATTTCGATTTCGCTGAGCCCCGTCTCTTCCAGCAGCGAGGCAAGTTCCCTGATCAGCTCTTGATCGGGGCCCCCCCGCGTTTTCGCCTCCTTCGCCATGCCTCGTGTCGCAACCGTTGTTCCGTTTGTTGTTCCGTTTGTCGCCGCCCGCATTCGCTAGCCTTTGCCGGTCGTGCCAGGCGCCGTACGTGGCAGGCAAGACTTGCCGGCGGCGGGCCGCGCACCCTCTTCCCCCTGAGCCCCCCGCAGGCAGGGTCGCTGGGCCGGGCACGACCGTGAGGTGGGCTCAGTGCGCCCGAGCATCGGCTTGGCCATCGACCTTGCGCCTTGGCGGCAACTTTCTTGGGACCTGCCCCCGCCACAAAATCGAGACGCGCGGGGCGATGCCCCCTGTAACAGTTTTTCTCGCAGTGCGAAAGGTTAACGCGCATTTGTGCCGGGCTCGCTGGGATGCAGCGCACAAAAAAAGCCGCGCGGGGTGCCGCGCGGCCGCCTCAGCTCAAGCTTAACTCAGCACACCTTGCAGCCGTCCTTGCGCACCTCTTTGACGTTCTTGGTCAAGAGCTCGCCCAGGTTCTCGGGTGCACCGGGAATGATGCGATCGCCGACCAGGAAGTGCGGCGTGCCTTGGATGCCGAGTTTGGCCGCCAGCTTGCGGGTATCGTCGATCTCTTTTTTCACCTCGGCGGAGGCCATGTCCTTTTTCAGGCGGGCCATGTCGAGGCCCAGCTTTTCGGCAATTTTGAGCGCGGCGGCCTCGTTCGCCTGCCCCTGGCTTTCCAGCATGGCGCGATGGAATTCCCAGTACTTGCCCTGCGCCTTGGCCGCCAGTGCCACCCGCGAGGCCTCCTCCGAGCCCTTGGCCAGGATCGGGAACTCCTTGGGAATCAGCTTCACCTTGCGGTCCTTGTCGATCAGCTGGGCCACGTCGGAGAACGCCTTTTTGCAATAGCCGCAGTTGTAATCGAAGAACTCGATGACCGTGACGTCACCGTTGCTGTTGCCGACCACCGGCGAGGCGGTGGGCCGGAAGATTTCCGCCGAATTGTCCTTGATGGCGACCGCCATGCGCTCGCTCTGGATCTTCTCCATCTTGGCTTCGAGCGCGTTTTGAGCCTCCATCAGGACCTCGGGATTGTTCAACAGAATGTCCTTGATGATCGCCTCGAGTTCCCTCCTTTGCTCCGGCGTAAAGGCGCTGGTTGCTGGCGCGGCGGCTGAGGCACCCTCCTGGGTGGCGGGCGGGGCGGCCTGTCCCAGCGCCAGCGTGGCGGTGATGAGCACGGCGGCCGCCGGGGCGATGTGGGCGAGCCTCGGCCTCAGGTGAGGGCGATGAAGGCGGGAACAAAGCGTTGCAGGCATAAGGGGGG
>Ga0075434_100000416_pt1 | contig 31534 bp, 23 predicted proteins | sample RhiMethybrSRZTD3_FD_75298 | JGI IMG/M metagenome (GOLD analysis project Ga0075434, IMG submission 75298) | Populus rhizosphere microbial communities from Tennessee, USA - Rhizosphere MetaG P. TD hybrid SRZTD3 | ecosystem: Host-associated > Plants > Roots > Rhizosphere > Soil | place: USA...
CATTGACGTGAGCCACTCACCGGAAAATATCGTGGAACAGATCTTGTTGGCACTCAAGGAAACGCGATGATTCCGCGTCAATGGCTTCTTGCAATTACCTGGAATTGACAATTTAGTGACAAGTGTTTGACAAATTCCGAAGCTTGCAAAGCTTAGCTTTGTAGCCGCACATCCTCCGGCGGGCGCGCCAATTGGCCCGTTCGGCTTATCCAGGTTCGAATCGCCCGCGCTCGCGGAAAAATAACCCAGTGAGGTCTCCCATGTACAAACCCTCGTCTCGCGTGCTGCACGCCATCTTGTTTTGTCTGCTGGTAACGCTCACAAGCACACTTGCTGTTGCCCAGCATTTCACCCGTACAAATCTCACGACCAATAGGTCGGCCGTTGCCCCTGCGGCGCCGAATATCGATCCTAATTTGGTAAACGCCTGGGGGCTTTCGCGAGCATCCGGCAGTCCCTGGTGGGTTTCAGACAACGGCACCGGACTTGCCACTCTCTACGACGGTACCGGCGCTAGGCAGAGCCTCGTAGTCACCATCCCAGCTCCCGGGAACAACGGGACCTCGGCTCCTACCGGTACGGCTTTTAACTATGATGGACAGCGATTTCCAGTCGCTCCAGGGAAGCCCGCGATTTTTCTTTTTGCCACCGAGGACGGCACCATCTCCGGATGGACTCCCCAGGTCAATTTAACCTCGGCTGTGATTAAGGTGAATCGCGCGGGGAAAGCAGTCTACAAAGGGCTTGCACTTGCCTCGGTGCCGGGTGGCACGTTCATGTACGCGACTAACTTCCAGACCGCCGCGGTTGATGTGTTCAACGGTTTCTTCAACCCGGTTACGCTTCCGGCGGGAGCGTTCCAGGATAGTCAAGTTCCTGCTGGCTATTCACCATTCAATATTCAGAACGTGGGCGGCAATCTGGTTGTGACCTTTGCCAAGAAAGAGGCGACGGGTAAGGACGAAGAGCACGGCCCTGGCCTCGGCTATGTCTCCGTCTTTGACACCAATGGAAAGCTCCTGCTGCGCCTTCAGCACGGAAATTTCCTGAACGCGCCCTGGGGCATCACTCTGGCGCCCAACGACTTTGGAGTGTTCGCACACCAATACTTGATTGGGAACTTCGGCGATGGCCGCATCCATGCCTTCAACGCCCTGACGGGGGCGTTCACCGGCACGTTGCTGAATACCGCGGGAGTGCCCATCACGATTGATGGGCTCTGGGCTCTCGGCTTCGGCAACAATGTTAATGCCGGTTCCGCAACCGAACTCTTCTTCACGGCCGGTCCCAACGCCGAATCAGACGGCCTATTCGGCAAGCTAACTCCGGCAATGGCAGAGGGCCGCGGTAACACGCAGTGACAAAAACCTTCGTGGACGGCGCTCGGGATTCCGAACGCCGTCACTCTTTTAGACCCACCCCACAACTCCCGGCCGCAAATCGGTTCCCGCCAAACCCGTGTCAGTGACTACGAATTACTAAAGGATTACCGCTAAGTACACGTACCAGCGGCTCTTGCACCGATCCGGAACCCCAACCATGATGGTAGGACTCCACCACAGCATTTCGCGAGATCAGGACGCAAGTAAATGAATGACGCACAACCCACTCGAAATCATGCCCAGAAATAATCGACTTACGCGAGTCCTAGGAGCCCTAACCGGCATTGGTTTGTTATCCACCTCGATTTCCTGCGGTGGCGGCGCAGGCGCGACTCCCTCCCGCCAGCTCAAGCCCCCCACCATCACCAGCGTTTCGCCCAGCAACGGCCCGGTCGGTACCAGCGTCGTTCTTACAGGCACAAACCTGAACGGTGCGACGAAGGTCACGCTCAACGGCACAGCAACGTCCTTCGCGGTGAGCAGCGCTGCACGAATTACCGCCACCGTGCCGACCGGTGCCAGCACAGGAAAATTCTCCGTGACTACGACGGGAGGCACGGCCACTTCGGGCACCACGTTCACGGTGACTTCTGCGTCAGCGCCGACCATCTCCAGCTTCACTCCCAGCAGCGGACAGGCAGGCACCTCCGTCGCCATCACCGGCACGAATCTGAGCGGCGCAACTTCCGTCGCGTTTAACGGAAAGACAACCTCCTTCACCGTAAACAGCGCCACGCAAGTTACAGCGAGCGTTCCGAGCGGGGCCACAACAGGAAAGATCAGTGTCACTACACCAAACGGAAGCGCGACATCCACTGGCAGTTTCACCATCACCAGTGCAGGCCCGACGATTGGCGACTTCAATCCAACTTCTGGCCAGGTGGGAACATCGGTAACAATTAGCGGGACGAATTTCACTGGCGCCACCGCCGTCTCCTTCAACGGAACCACGGCATCTTTCACCGTGAACAGCGCCGCCCAGATAACCGCCACGGTGCCCCAGGGAGCTACCAGCGGTAAGATCTCAGTAAGCACCCCGACCGGAAGCGCTAGCTCCGTGAACAGCTTCACCGTGACAACCGCTTCCGGTCTCGATCTCACGATCGATGGTCTTTACGTCACTCAGGCGACACAGGACTATCCCAGCAGCTCTGTGCCGTTAGTAAAAGACCGAAGCGGCTGGGTGCGAGTGTTTGTTAAGGCAAATCAATCAAACACCGTCGCGCCACAGGTAAGAGTGCAGTTCATCAATGGCAGCATTACGAACACTCTGACCATCAGCGCCCCGTCAGGTTCAGTGCCGACAAGCATTGATCCGAATACTGATGCTTCCTGGGACGCCGCGGTGCCTGCCGCCTGGATTCAGCCGGGCGTTCAGGTTGTGGCGCTGGTAGACCCTTCCGGCTCCATCACCGAATCGGATAAAACGAATAACCAGTTCTCGCAGAATTTGGATGTGCGCACGCTGCATACCTGGAAGGTCACGTTGCTTCCGGTGCATACGGGAAACGGTCTCACCGGGGTCGTCGAGAATGCAACCCGTACCCGCACTGACTGGATCGATTTTGCGAAACGCCTTCACCCTGTGCCCGACGCCGTGAACGTTACGGTGGGCGCGACCCTGCAGTCCAGTGTTAACAGCTTGAGCAGCAATGGGACCGGCTGGTCCAACGTGCTCAGCGAAGTCAGCGCCAAGCGTAGCGCTGACGGTGTGACGGACCGTTATTATTATGGCGTCGTAAAGGTGAGCTACACCAGCGGTGTCGCCGGAATTGGCTATATCGGCTTTCCGGCTGCGATCGGATGGGACTACAGCAGTGGTCCATCGGTCCTGGCGCATGAAGAAGGGCACAACTTCGGGCGTCAACACAGCCCCTGTGGCGGCGCCAGTAATCCCGATCCCAATTATCCCTACCCAGGCGGCATCATCGGCTTGCCCGGTTGGGATGCCTTTGCCAGCACCAGCAATCTGAAGACCTCGGATCATACCGACATCATGGGCTACTGCTCCAATCAATGGGTCAGTGATTACGTGTACACGTCCGTTCTGAATTTTCGTTTGAGCAACAGCTTCGATGTCGCGCCGGATGTGGTGGGAACTGCTGGTACTCAGGAAGGCCTGCTGGTCTGGGGACGCATTGAGAATGACAGAGTGATTCTGGAGCCTGCTTTCCGCGTTGGCGCTACCGGAGTTCCGCCCCAGGGTGGCCCGTATACCTGGGAGGCGCGCGATGCACTTGGCCGCAGCTTGCTTTCTGTGTCTTTCGATGCGCCGGAAGTAGCTGATGTCCCCGGCAGCTCACTGCGAATCTTCTCTTTTGTTGTGCCCGCGACGCCGGAAAATCTGGCTAATCTGCATACTCTGAGCATTTCGAAAGATGGTCGAGAACTCGCGCGCGTGTTGCCCGCAGCCGCGCCAGGCCAGCAGCCCTCAATAAATGTGCAGCGCAGGCCGGATCGCAATCTGCAGCTCTCCTGGAATGCCCAAAGTTATCCCGTGCTCATGCTCCGCGATGCTCGCACTCATGAAGTGCGCGGCTTTGTCCGCGGCGGAAGTGCGTCGGTCCAGGAAGCTCCCGATGGATTAGAAATTCATTTCTCTGACGGCGTTCATAGCCATATGACTTCCTACCGCGGGCCTGCTCAGTAGTTGCTGCGCTCACAATGCTTATCCATATCCTTGAAGTGGTACCGCAAAGCTGCAGCGCAGGGCGATGCTGATGCGGAAAACAGTTTGGGCCAGATGTACGAAGATGGCAGAGGAGTGCAACAGGATTGCGCCCGCGCGGCATACTTGGTATCGAAAAGCAGCCGAGCACGTCCCTGATTTTGGAGGAGCAGGTCAGGGGAGAAACAATCTTGGACTGCTATATATGGAAGGCCGAGGAGTTCCCAGAGACTACGTCCAGGCATACATGTGGTCCAGGTTAACTGGCTTTGAGGCAAACCTTTCCGACGTTAAAGCTGAGATGACTCCCGACGAGGTTTCTCAAGCGGAACAAATGGCGGCGGCATGGAGAAGCCAGCATCCCGAGTGATCGGGTGTTCGGATGCTGGTCTCAGGCTTTCGAAGTTGACTCGGTGCCGTCCGTCGCAGCGCTCTTCGGAGGACAGGCTCGGAACAAGCAGCCGTGCGGCAGCGCCGTCTACTGGGATGCGGCGCTTTTGCCTCCACGAATGTTCTGATTCACCCGAAAAAAATTGGTGGGGTCGTATTTGTTCTTGAGGTGCACCAGGCGCTCGTAGTTGGCGCCATAAGCAGCGCGAACGCGGTCTTCTCCTTCATTGCTGCTCAAATAGTTGACGTACACGCCGCCAGCAACCGACGGAGCCATCGCCTTCCAGAAATCGCCAATCCAGCACATTGCCGCATCATCCTCTGCGGCAGAAGCCCAATTCCCCAGCATGAGGAAATTGTAAGGTTTATCGCGATGTGCGAACGCCGTGGCGTCGTGCGGAACACGGGCGGCTCGGCCGTGAAGGATCTCGATGCCAAAACCGGATCCGGAAGACGGCTTGCGCACGCCAAAATCCGCCATCACATCGATGGCGGAGTCGCTTACCTCCTGCATGAAGCCAGACTTCCAGTAATGCCGCTGCGCCGGCACTGCCCACCAGTCAAGCGCCTTCTGAAATGCCGTATAGGGCATGACCGTAAAGTGATCGGCCAGAGGAGAGCCGAAGGAGCGCAGTGGCTTGAGCACTCTTTCGGCGTCTTTCAGCTCGCCGCTATAGCAGCCGGCCATGCCAACCACGGTGTTGCCATCTGGCAGTGTCAGCATCGCAGCCATTAGGCCGAGTTCGTCAGGGATATTCTTTGCGAAATCGCAGAAGAAACGTAGCACTTTGCGGGCCTCGCTGGGTGGATGCGCCACCAACCCGGCAAAGACGGGCCCCAGCGGGTGCAGCCTGTACTCCAGGGAGGTCACCACGCCAAAGTTTCCGCTTCCCCCTCGCACTCCCCAGAAGAGGTCGGAATTTTGTTCCGCGCCGGCGACCAGCAGGCAGCCATCAGCGGTAACGATATCGACGGAAAGCAAATTGTCGCAAGCCAGACCATGCTTGCCCATCAGCCAGCCCAGTCCGCCGCCCAGAGTGAGGCCGGTAATACCAGTGGGTGAGAAGGTGCCGAGCGTTGTGGCGAGGCCGAAGGCCTGCGCTTCGCAGTCAAACTCACCCAGGAGAAGGCCGGGGTCGGCACGCGCCGTCTTCCCCACCGGATCGATACGGAGAGTTTTCATACGGCAAAGATCAATCATCAGCCCGGCGTCGCAGACCGCGGTGCCTGAAACACTGTGGCCGCCGCCACGAATCGAAACCGGGAGCTGGTGCTGCGTGGCAAAGCGCACGCAGGTAATGACGTCCGCTGCCCCGGCACAACGCGCGATCACGGCAGGACGGCGATCGATCATGCCGTTGAAAACTCCGCGCGCCGAGTCGTAGTCGGAGTCCGCAGGCCCAAGCACCTGTCCACGTAAAGCACCCTTGAGTTCGTGAAGGGCAGAGTCAATCAGCATAAGCAGTTCCCATTTTCGACAATCGATGCCACAAAGATGGCAGCCAACGATACACCAACGACGGCGGGGCCGGTCGTTTTTAGTACGGCGGCACCGGTCGTTAATCGCCTTACTCTCGCATAGCCGGCCCGCCCAGCCTTTCCGTTCCGGAGGCCGCCCGTACAAACGCCTCCCCAAGGCAAAAAATCAGGGCCGCTCAGCGGCGGCCCCAAAAATCAGTTAGGCGATTACTAAATTACAATTTAGTCTCCCAGCACTGGCTCGGCTACTTCGCTCCGTTGCGGAGCGGGGCCTCCATGCCCATTGCCATCGGCCGGCTTCACCAGCGCGCCCAGCGGAATGAACCCGTTCTCAGAGTGGGCAGGCTTTTCCTTCAACACGACCTCGCGATAGAGCGACGCCATGCGGGCATTGTATGCATCGTCGTTCTTTTGAGGTCCGTGCTGCGCCAGCTTGGCATCCCGCGCCCGCAGCTTCTCTTCGCGCGCGTTCTTGGCGATACCCAGCTTGTCGAGATCGTGCTGCTCTTCTTCGGTGAGGATGCCGTCACGTAGCACCAGCGAGTGATCGGTAGACTCCATCTTTACGTTCTTGCCGCCGGCGAAGATTTCATGGCGCCCGTGCTCGTCGTACCACTTGGTGAGCGTGGCTGTCATGTGCATCTTCTCAATGATATTGCGCCAGCCCACGCCAGTGTTGTATGCACAGAAGGAGATCTCTCCTTCCTGCGTCGCATAAGGAATGATGCACTGCTCGGTGCGGCGGAAGTCGTAATTGAACAGATCCTGGAACCACATGCCGGCAATGAACAGGAAGTTCCAACGGTCCTTGCGCCGCTTCATCACGTCTTCGATCGTCCGCTCCGGACCGACCTTGCCGTAGTTGCGCCCGGTCACATTGTAGTTCTTGTCGAATTTTTGCAGCAGATCCATCAGCTTGAAGTGTGTGGGTGACTGGAAAGGGTCGTAGTTCTTCATCAGGCACAGCGCCATTCCGAAACCAGTTAGAAATTTTCCACGCGCCGCGTCGTTAACCTTGGCTATGTCCTTTGCCAGTTGATCGCCATGCAGAAACGCCGTGACTGGCACGGCTTCTTTCGTTTCCTTATCGATCATTATGGCCATGCCCGTACCGCAATTGGGGTGACAACCGCAGGAGAGCTGGCCCCAGTTGTTGTTGGCATCGTTGACGTGCATCAGGTCAGCCCAGTCGCTGAAGGTGGACATGAAGGAAATGGGAAACCAGTCGCGCTTCGGTTCGCCAAGACCCGTCTGATTCTTCACGTCGTGCGCCAGATGGGAAAGCGTGTAGCGCTGCGCAATTCGGCGCTCGTCGGTAATGGCTTCGTCGCGGCCCGTAAAGCTGACAGGCTGGAAGGACAGGAAACCGATCTTCTTGGGATTGTCCAGCGCGAATTGAATAATACGTCCGACCTGCTCGTTATTAATTCCGTTCAGGATCGTGACCACCGGAACGATTTCCACGCCAGCACGATGCAGGTTGTCTATAGCTTTAAGCTTCACATCGAATAAATTGCCCACTTTGCGATGGGCATTGGCAGCATTGCCGATCCCATCGAATTGCAGGTAGGCATACCGCAGTCCGGCTTCAGCGGCCTGCTCTGCGAACTCAAAGCTCTTTGCAAATTCAATCCCGTTAGTGGCGGCCTGGACAGAGTTGTATCCAACTTCCCGGGCATAGCGCACCGCATCCAAAAAATATGGCGACAACGTCGGCTCGCCGCCGGAGAACTGCACGCTCATCTGCCGCTTGGGCTTAATAGTGATGGCGTTGTCCAGCATCTGCTTGATTTCTTCCCACGTGAGCTCGTGAACGAAGCCCACCTGGTTGGCATCCATGAAGCAGGGATCGCACATCATATTGCAGCGATTGGTAAGATCGATGGTCAGCACCGAGCCACGTCCATACTTCACGGTGGAAGAACCGTGGTGGTGCAGCTTTTCGTCATTGTGGGCGCGGATGTCGCGGCCGGGAAAAACTTCTTCCAAGTGTTTCGAAAACTCAGTGTCAACAGACATTACATCTTCAAACAGGCCATGCTTCGGACACTGCTTGACCATCATGACCTTGCCATCGCGCTCGATAATCGTGGCTTTGATCTCGCCGACTTTTTCGTTGAGCAGAACTTCATGCGGCAGCTCGCCATCGAGAATGCGCTTTCGAATTTCGGGGACACACCTCGGGCACAGCGAGTCGGTTGACCGAGGCCAGCCGAGCGGCGGCTTACTCTTTTGGTAAGACTTGAGCAGCGGCTTATCAGACCACTTCGGAGTCGGCGACGGATTCGGCTTGATGCGGTTTAAGCGGTCAAAGACAACCCAGGCACCTTTTGCGCCAATCGTCACAGCTTTCTCAACGTACTTAATAGGCTTGTGCATGTCCTCTCGCTTTCGAGTCAGTCTAAGTTGTCGGCCGTTTTGTAAACCGTCCCCGTTACCAACACAGGTAAGCCTCTAAACCAAAAACAAACGACTCTCGACGGGCGACGGTTCTCTGAAAGCGCCGGTTAGCGTCTACCGAAAAAAGTGGATTCAGTCGACCTTATGTTATGGAATCGCCGGCAAAACAACAGCTAGAACCCGTCGAAAGGGGAAAAATAAGGGTTTAGTGGACTGGATGGAACATCGGATGGGCTAAGTTGTTGAATTCATTCGACCTTGTCTTCTTCTTGGGGTTTTGCGCTCCGCCCTCACAGGGCTGAGGCGGCTTGAGCGAAAGAAGCAGGACTGATAGGCTTTCAGAACTCCCCCAGAGCCGAAGACCAAGAAGACCAATATGTCCGAGATGCCCATGAAAGACGTTCGCGAGATTCTGATCGAGAAAGAAACCGAACTGGACCGACTTAAGAAAGAGGTGGATTCGTTGCGGATGGTGGCTCCCCTACTCGATGAGGAGGAGCCAGGATCTGAGGCGCACGAGGAACCGCAGCTGCACGCGGTCTCCGCTGAGTGGCACTCCGCTTCCGGGCCGGAACCGCGGGCAAAGGCAGAGCCAGGTCCGAAGCCGCCCCAATCGGCAGACTCCGACAAGCTTTTCTCTTCCGTCGAAAAGGCAGACACCGGTTTTTGGCGTCTCGGCAAACGCCGCAAGCACGGGTAACGAAACCGTGGAGACCGGCGTAACCGCCCTATGACTCAGGTCGTATCATTTCTGCCGTTATCCAAAATGAAGCTCGTCGCGCTTAATCGCCCTCGGCCACAAAAGCCCCGCAGCGATTGCACTTCGCTCGGCGCCATGGTCTGAAGATCCTTTTAAGGATCTCGAGCCGGTTGTGAATTGCGGCTTCCGCAACTCAATGCAGTTGAACAGTTCTGCTGGTGTCGCTTTCTTGCAGAACTGCTTGGTACTCAGATTGCCATTCGGGAAAGCGAATCGCGGAGGACGACGGAACGGGGCCCCTTATGCACCATCCTGGCCTCCCGTGTGAGCCCGTTTCTGGTTGCGCAAAAGACCGTCCTCCGCCCCAACCGTCGGCGGGAGAGTTGCGTAAGTGTTATCCATACTTTACAGCCGGTTTCAGCCGCCACAAACGCTTTTGTGGGTGTGCAAAACCCGCTCGATTCCCGTGGGCCCATATAATGAGCCGCGGTTATGGCCTGGACTCCAGCGGCCGCGATCAGCTGGTCGTTTGACTGGCAGTATGGGCAGTCCGACCGCCACATTTCACGCTGGCTGTTTCTGCGTTCCCTCGCTGTTATCTACTTTTCCGCATTTTATTCGCTGATTTTTCAGATCCGCGGCCTCATCGGCCCAGCCGGAATTCTGCCTGGGGATCACTATCTTCGAGCAGTTGCGCAATCGCTGGGTCCTTGGCAGCGACTGTGGTACGCACCGACACTGCTGTGGTGGTCAAGCGGATCGGCCATGTTGAGCGCCTTGTGCTGGGCTGGCATGGTCGCGTCGTTGTTGCTGATCCTCAATCTGTGGCCGCGGGGAATGCTGGTAATTTGCTTTCTGTGCTTCCTCTCGTTCGTGAGCGCGGCCCAAGACTTCTCGGGCTATCAATCAGACGGAATGCTGCTCGAGGCAGGCTTCATTTCCCTGTTCTTTGCCCCGCCCGGACTTCGTCCCCGCCTCGCGGCAATGCATCCTGCCCCGCGAGCCAGCCTTTTCCTGCTGCAGTGGGAGTGGTTTCGCATCTACTTCGAATCTGGCGTGGTCAAGATCTTGAGCGGCGATCCCCAGTGGCGCCACTTCACCGCTATGGATGAGTACTACCAGAATGGTCCTCTGCCCACCTGGATTGGCTGGTATGTGCAGCACCTTCCCCACTGGTTTCACGCGGCAACCGTCTATGCGACGCTGGCGATGGAATTGGGCCTTATCTGGATGCTATTTTTGCCGCGGCGTTGGCGGATTGCCTGCTTCTTCATCGTGACCCCGTGGCAAATCGCTGTAATCCTGACGGCGAACTACGCGTTCTTAAACTATCTTGTTCTCGCGATCGGCGTACTCTTGCTGGATGATCGTTTTGTGCTGAGTATTCTGCCGGAGAGATGGAAAGCGCGCCTGGCGCCTCAGACATCAACTCCGCAGATAGTGATGTCGGAACCCAATGGCGGGAGGGCCACGCTTGATCCGGTCCTGCACACGCTAAAACTATCGGCAGGCGCTCTGATGCTGATCTGGATTTTTTACGCGACGATAGCGGAACTAGTCTGGATGTTTGTCACATTGCCGCTGCCCACTTCTCCGGTGACCGCCCTTGAACCCTTTCGCATTGCCAATCAATACGGCCTATTCGCAGTGATGACACGTGGACGATATGAAATAGAATTCCAAGGCTCAGCGGACGGGCAGAACTGGGTGGCATACCCGTTTCGCTACAAGCCGCAGGAATTGAATCAGCCGCCGCGGATCTATGCGCCCTATCAACCGCGTTTCGATTGGAATTTATGGTTCGCGTCACTGGGTTCGTGGCGCGAGTACCCGATCGTGCCAAACACGGAAGTGGGTCTGCTCTCAAACGAAAGAGATGTATTGTCTCTCTTTGCGGCTAATCCCTTCCCGCAGGAGCCGCCGCGCCAGATTCGTGCCGTGCTCTGGCAGTACTGGTTTACGACGCTGGCAGAAAAACGTGCAACCGGAATGTGGTGGCGACGCCAACTGCTTGGCCGCTACGCGCCGACTCTGGAGCGAGAGCCTGATGGCAGCCTCAAAATGATCGAATGGCCCACGGTCGAGCCACGGCGATGATACCTCTGTGTAGCTCTATGCCCGCAGTGGTTCTGATGTTTGTTAACCACAGAGGACACAGAGAAGAGCTGTGCAATGAAGGTGAGTCGTGAACCGGCCTAGCGCGTCCGTGGTCGGCTCCGGTCCGAACGGACTCGCAGCCGCGATCGTTCTGGGGCAGGCAGGATTGCAGGTTGACGTCCTCGAGGCGGAGCCAATCCCCGGCGGCGCCGCCCGCACGATGGAGTTAACTTTGCCGGGTTTCCTTCACGACTTTGGCTCCGCCGTGCATCCCCTCGCTGCCGGATCGCCGTTCTTCTCTTCCCTGCCCCTGCGCAATCACGGTCTGGAGTGGATTCACTCCCCGGCCGTGCTCGCGCATCCGCTCGATGACGGCACCGCGGTAATGCTGGAACGCGACCTGCGGGAAACCGACGCTTCTCTTGGGGTCGACGGCAAATCTTGGAGCGAGCTGATGCGGCCGTTTGTTAAGCGCTGGCAAGATTTTGCTGTGGAGGTTCTGCGTCCTATTCCTTCGATTCCGAAGCATCCCTGGCTGATGGCGCGTTTTGGGGTGAGCGCTCTTCTCTCCGCGAGGTCCGTTGCCCGCCATTTCCGCAGCGAGCGAACTCGGGCCCTATTCGCCGGCCTCGCAGCCCATTCGTTTCTCAGCCTAGATGAACCCTTGAGCGGCGCGTTCGGCCTGTTGATGGCTATCTCGGCGCATGCCGTGGGCTGGCCGATTCCGCGGGGCGGCTCGCAATCGCTCACAAATGCTTTGTGCCGCCATCTTGGAACGCTTGGAGGCAACGTTAATAGCTCATCGCGGGTTGAAAGTCTTGTATCCCTGCCGCGCTACGATCTCATTCTTTGCGACCTGACTCCGCGACAACTTGTCACTATCGCCCGAGAACGATTATCGAACAGCTACAAGCGCCAACTCGCCAAGTTTCGCTACGGCCCCGGCGCGTTCAAGGTCGATTACGCATTGCGCGGACCCATTCCCTGGAAGTCTTCCGAATGCTTGCGTGCAGCGACGATCCATCTGGGAGGAAGCTTTGAGGAGATTGCCGCGTCTGAAAAAGCAGTACGAAACGGCCAGCACCCTGACCAGCCATTTGTTCTGCTGGCTCAACCTAGTTTCTTCGATTCGTCTCGTGCACCCGAAGGCAAACACACGGCATGGGCTTATTGTCATGTTCCGAATGGATCGCGGGTAGACATGCTCGGCAGGCTGGAAGCTCAGCTCGAGCGCTTCGCCCCCGGATTCCGGGACTGTGTCCTGGCACGGCGCGTGTTCTCTCCTGCCGCTCTCGAAAGCATGGACGCCAATCTGGTAGGCGGGGATATCGGAGGCGGCGCCATGGATATTCGTCAATTCCTGTTTCGCCCTACGTGGCGACACTACGCCACCTCGGCCAAAGACATTTATATCTGCTCCTCATCAACCCCGCCCGGCGGCGGCGTCCACGGCATGTGCGGCTATCACGCTGCGAAGTTGGCGCTGTCCACATTCCGATCAGGATGACCAGAATCGACCGCAAGCTTCCGAGGTGCCTGTAGCCTCGATTGTTCGCGTGGACATCTCCATGCCACACATTCGGGCTACGCGGCTTCGCTTCGGCCCGCTGTCGGTGCAATGGCGTCCTTATAGGCTTGCTCGTATTCACGGACCATGCGGTCCAGGGAGAAATTCTCGGCTACGTAAGCGCGAAGATGCGTGGGTTTGAAGTTCAATTGCTTCACTCGCTGGGCCAGTTCTCGTACGGATCGGCAGACGTATCCCGACACGCCGTCCTTCACAATCTCCGGGACAGACCCGCCGCGCAGGGCCAGCACAGGAGTTCCGCAGGCCATGGCTTCAACCATCACCAGGCCGAAGGGTTCGTTCCACTGAATAGGAAACAGCATGGCCATCGAATTCCCCAGCAGCTCGTTCTTAGCTTTCAGGTCGGCGACTCCGATGTACTGAATGAAGTCGCCGTCGATCTCCGGTTTGATCTTGCGTTCAAAGTACTCACGGTAAGCGGGCTGGATATCGCCGGCAATTTTCAGTGGCACCCCGGCGCTCTTCGCCACCGTGATCGCTACATGCACGCCCTTGATGGGGGCAATGCGCCCAATGAAGCTCAGATACGGCTGCTTCTCTTCCTTCAGGTCGTAGCTGGCAAGATCGATTCCGTGATGGATAATGCGCCGGTGCGGCATGGATTCCTGCGCGCATTGGAACCGGCTGATGCAGATATAGGACACGTCTGGAAACTGACGATACAGATCGCTGAGTTTGGGCTCGTGCGGCCCGTGCAGGGTACAGACAATCGGAGCCTTGATGAAACCTGAATAGGTAAGGGCGCAGGCGGAGTGCACGTGCAGCACGTCGCAGGCGCTGGCGGCATCGCGCATCGCCCAGGAGGTGTGATTGATCTCCTTAATAAAAGAGTAGATATCGGACCTGATCGGCCACTCGGCAGGTTCGTAGAGCCAACGCTTTTCCACAGAGACGGTGGATTCCGCATTGGTGTAAACAATAGAGTCGATGCCGTGCTTTTTGAGTCCCTCAGCGAGTTGGGCGATGAAGAGCTCGGTGCCGCCGTAATTTTTGGGCGGCACGGAAATGAAGGGCGGAGCTATGAAACCAATCCTCATGCAGGGCGCCTCGCTGATGTTCCGATTCCCGGGCAGGCAGGAATGTTGTCTCCAGGCAGTTTGTCCGAGGCAAAGAATATCCGGGGAATGACATCACAGATTTAGCACCCAAGGAGAGCTGTTTCCCGTGAGGCGGGCACAGCGACTCACCTCAACTCATAGACCGAGCCTTGGAGAGGCGTTTCATGAACCCTTCGGCGTCACAACCTCAGGTGGATACCCGCGACGGTGGGTTGGCCTATGCGCAGCCGGTGCCCAGCACTACGATACCCAACGAGGTGCCAGCCTTATTCCGCAGCACTGATCCCAATTGGTTGCTCGTGGAAGAGGGGTTCACGCTGGCCCGCGAGCACGAAGTTGAGTCGCTGTTCGCGATCGCGAACGGGTATGTAGGAAACCGTGGGTGCCTGGCCGAAGGCAGTGCGCTCTCCGCCCCGGCGACATTTATTGCCGGCGTGTTCGAACATCCACAGACACCGGGGGCTGTGCCGCAATTGATGACACTGCCCGACTGGACCGGTGTCAGGATCTGGATCGACGATCAGGCGCTGAGCATTGAACGCGGACAGGTGCTGGAGCATCGGCGCGTTCTCGATTTGCGGAGAGGCATGCTGTGGCGGGAGTGGCGGCATCGGGACCCGCACGGTCGAATTACCCGGATTGTGGCATGCCGGCTGGCATCGTTAAGCGACCGCCACCTATTGCTGCACTCGGTGGCCTTGACTGCGGAAAACTACAGCAGTGTGGTGCGCTTCGAGAGCTCGATCGAAATTGATTCGGGCGCTATGACTTTTCCCGCGCCCGACTGGAAGCCCAGGCGCAGTCCGGAACGTCCCAATGTACTGCCTTTGGTCGTATGCTCGCCCGGGGTGGAAGTCAATATTGCATTCGCCGTGATGGGCCAGTTGGTGGCTTCCACAGGGACAGTTGGCGAGCGGGTAATTGATGCGGACGAGCGCCGCATCGTGGAGCGATGTGAGATGAATGCCGAGATCGGTACGGAGTGCCATCTCCACCGGCTGATTTCGGTATATACATCGCGCGAAAAACCTAAGCCATTTGAACACGCATTGACTCACCTCAATTGGGTGCTTCCGCAAGGCATTTCTGGGGCGGCGTCAGCGCATGCCTCAGAGTGGCAGGCAAGATGGGAGACAGCCGATGTGGAGATCGTAGGTGACGATTTCCTGCAACGCGCGCTGCGTTTTGCGGAGTACCACCTGATCAGCGCCGCCAATCCGGAGGACGGGCGAGTTTCGATTGGCGCTCGCGCCCTCACCGGCAGCGCATACAAAGGGCACGTTTTCTGGGATACCGAGATCTACATGCTGCCGTTCTTCACGTTTACACATCCGCCGTCGGCGCGGGCGCTGCTTGAATATCGCTATCACACCCTGGATGCGGCGCGGGCGAAAGCGCGTGCTGCGGGATTTCGCGGAGCGATGTATCCCTGGGAATCGGCTGATACGGGCGAGGAAACCACTCCGAAGGCAATCATCACGCCAGGCGGCGAAGTGATGCGAGTGCTGAACGGCGAGATGGAAGTCCACATCAGCGCCGACATCGCCTATGGCATATGGCAGTACTGGAGCGTGACGGGGGATGAGGAATTCTTTTCGCAGTGCGGCGCCGAGATCATGCTGGAGACTGCCCGATTCTGGGGGAGTCGAGGCACGATCGAGCCAGACGGGCGGTACCACATTCGGCACGTCATCGGTCCCGACGAGTACCACGAAGATGTGGATGACAATGCCTACACGAACCTAATGGCGGCGTGGAATCTGCGCCGGGGAGCAGAGACGGCATTGTTACTTCAAGGCCGTTGGCCGGAGCGGTGGCGCGAGCTTGCCGGCCGCCTGCAGGTCACGGACGACGAGTTGAAGACCTGGCATAAGCTGGCGGATTCAATGTTCGCAGCGTTTGATCAGCAGACATCCTTGTTTGAACAGTTCCAGGGATATTTCGCGAAAGAGCCGGTGAATTTGAAGAGCTACGAACCGCGCTCGGTAGCGATGGATGTGATTCTGGGACACGAACCCATTCAGCGTACGAACATTGTGAAGCAAGCAGATGTGGTGATGGCCACATACCTGTTGTGGGATGAGGTTGCGCCGGAGGCGCGCGCGGCTAATTTCCGATACTACGAGCCGCGGACTGGGCATGGAAGCTCTCTAAGTCCTTCGATCCATGCTCTTATGGCCACCCGCTTGGGGGATGGTCATCTGGCGCAACAATATCTGAAGCAGGCGTCCGAAATCGATCTGGGCAACAACATGGGGAATGCGGCTGGCGGCGTACACGCGGCCGCCCTGGGTGGATTGTGGCAGGCCATGGTATTCGGATTTGCGGGGGTGAGAACACACCAGGATGGGATATGTCTCGCGCCCAACTTATTGTCGCATTGGAGACGGCTTTCCTTTCCATTACAGTGGCGCAAGAGCAGACTTCAAATTGCGATTGAACCGAGCGCAGTACGCATCGCGGTTGAAGGCGCGGAACCGGTGAGAGTGCGCCTGGATGGAGGGGCGGAGGTGATGGCTGCGCCGCGGCAGGAGTACGTGGCGGAGCGTGCTCAGGCGGGTTGGAACCCGTGGCGCATGCTTCATTGACGCCGCAAGGCGGAGGAAGGAGGCTGTTGTGACTGCGGCACTACCTGAATGGAAAGGTGCGGTTGAGCGTCGCAAAGCCAAGCCACGCACGGTGGAGAACGTTATCCTCCCCCTGGACGGCCGAAAATTTTCGCAGTTAGCAATTCCGATTGCGCGGGAATTGGCCCGGCTGCACAGCGCCACTCTCCATGTGGTCTATGTAGGCGAGCAAGCAGCGGCCACCCAGGACACGCTGGCTGGGCTGGGCTTGAAGCCCGGGGAGACGCGCGGGGTAGTCATGGATCATCGCAAAGGCACTCCAGCGGAGCGGGTAATCCACTCGGCTCGGGATTTGCCGCGAGCGCTGATCGTGATGTGTACGCACACCGGCCAGCAGTTGAATGGCGAGCGATTTGGCGCGGTCGCAGAATCGATCCTGCTGACCAAGCCCGAACGCATTGTGTTGCTGGCACCGGAGCCTGACCATCCTGCGTGGAAGCTGCGGTCTATCTTATTGGCGCATGACGGCACACCCGCCTGCCACCCTGCTACCGGACCGGCAGCGGAATTAGCGCACCTTGCGGGGGCGCAGATCATCGCCTTGCACGTGGCAACCCGGCGCAATCCGCGGGGCGAAGAACCAGGAAGCCTTTCGGCTCCGCGATATGTGGACCAGCCGCAACATGAATGGCCTGCCTGGGCGGATGAATTCATGAGCCGCATGCTGGCCATGGGGGCAGCGCCGTCATCAATGCATTTCGACCTGGTGGTCACAGGCGGACAGCCGGGTTCGGAAGTAGCGCAGGTGGCTCGCCAGCGCAATGCTGACCTCGTGGTCATGGGTTGGCATGGGCATTGGGATCACGATCCCAGCGCGACCCGAGTGGTGATCAGGACTTCCGGGTGCCCGGTATTCTTGGTGTACTGCGAGTGAGTGCGGGGGGGCAAACAGGAGTTCAGGATGAATCATGGCCCGGACGCGATGATCTTTGATTTAGACGGAGTGATCACGTTCACGGCGGGAGTGCATGCCGCGGCGTGGAAGGAATTGTTCGATCAATATCTGAAGACACGTGCCCTGCGCCTGGGCGAACCATTTCGCCCATTTGATGGCACTCATGACTACCTCGCTTATGTAGATGGCAAGCCGCGTTATGACGGTGTGGTCAGCTTTCTCGCCTCGCGCGGCATTACGATTCCGTATGGCAGCCCTTCGGATCCTCGAACGGCGGAGACGGTCTGCGGGCTTGGAAATCGCAAGGACGACATGTTCTTAAGAAAAGTCCGCGAAGTCGGCGTGGATGTCGATCGGGAAGCTGTGCGCTTCGTGCGGGAGTTGCGGGAGCGCAGAGTTCGCGTTGGCCTGGCGTCTTCAAGTCGAAATGCTGTGCCAATCCTGGAGCGAGCAGGAATTCGCGATGTTTTTGAGGCCATTGTGGATGGTGTGGTTAGCGACCGACTGCACCTGCACGGCAAACCTGAACCTGACATTTTCCTGGCATGCTTCCAGCAATTGGTCCCACACGGAAACCCACAGCGGGCAGGAATTGCGGAGGATGCTATCGCCGGGGTGGAAGCGGGACGGCGAGGAGGTTTCGCGCTCGTGCTCGGAGTCGACCGGAACCAGACCGGTGAACTCGCGCGACATGGGGCTAACTGGTCGATTCCGGACTTCAAAGGCATCACAGCAGAGCAGGTACTTGGTTTCTTCGCAGCGCGGGCGAGCGCGGCGTGAGTTCGGTGAGTTCGTCCCCGCGTTGACGAGTCTTCCCGCGATTGAGTAACATGCTTTTTCTTCTTGAAGGACTCCCGGGGGATGGGTAACCCAAATCGGCGCATTGGAGTAGTACTCTTTCAGCTGGGTGGGCCGGACAAGCTGGAAGCGATTGAACCTTTTCTATTTAACCTTTTTTGCGATCCTGACATCATTGACTTTCCTTTTGCCCGCATAGGGCGCAAACCTCTGGCGAAACTGATCTCGACCACCCGCGCCCGGAAAGTTGCCCATCATTATTCTGTGATAGGCGGCGGTTCCCCGATCCGACGATTTACCGAACGGCAGGCGCGGGCTCTCCAGCGAAGACTCACGAATCATGACGTTAATGCCCGCTGTTTGGTAGCGATGCGCTATTGGCATCCTTTCACGGCTGAAGTTATTGAGCAGGTGCTTGCCGACGTGTGTGATGAGATCGTGCTTCTGCCCTTGTATCCGCAGTATTCGAGCACCACAACCGGCAGCAGCCTGAATGAATGGAAGCGGCTGTTCCACCAACGCATTCCCGTACACTGCATTGAGAACTTCTATCGGGATGAAGGATATCTCCAAGCCGTTGTAGAAAGAATTGATGAAACGCTGGCCCGCTTTCCCGAGCCGGAGCGGCCCGAAATCATCTTCAGTGCGCACAGCGTCCCAGCCGCCGTGATCGAACGCGGCGATCCGTACCAAACCCAAGTGGAAGAGACAGTCAGCCTGTTGATGAAACGTGGTGGGTGGAGGAATGGCTACCGGCTCTGTTATCAAAGCAAAGTGGGTGCAAGCAGATGGCTGCAGCCCTCGTTGACGCACACGGTACGGGCGGTGGCGGCGGAAGGTATATGGGAAGTAGGTGTAGTCCCGATCTCGTTTGTTTCAGATCACGTCGAGACGCTAGGAGAAATCGATCACGAAGCTCGCGCGCAGGCTTCGGCACTTGGAATCACGAGATTTGAAATGACTGCCGGCTTGAATGATTCGCCAACATTCATTGCGGCTCTGGCGGATCTGGTGATGGCGGCCTTGGGAATGGATCACAACTGTGAGGTGGAGGGGCTGGTGGCAGCGGACTGAGAGGGATTGTTGATTCTTATTGTTGATTGTTGATTGTTGATTGTTGATTGTTATTGTTGATTTGAATTCGAACGATTGGAGTTCATTCAACCATCTACAATCAAAAAATCAACCATCAAGATAGCGGGAATTAGGCAGGCTTTAACTGATGGCAGATGAATCCAAAGGAATTCTCGGACACCTTCCGCCCTTGCCGCGCGCCGCGCTCAATAACTCCGTGATTGGTATGGAGCAGGCTTACCGCAAGCGCAAGGGCATGCCGTTGCTGACCGAGGCGGACATCGAGGCATTGAAGGCCGGTGAGCCGATGCCCTGGGAGCGGGGAGATGGCGAACCAAGCAGCGCTCCTGCGCCTGCCGGGGGAGTGGCGCCTCCGGCCCCCGCTGCTGCTCCCGCCGCTCCGCCGGCTCCAGGGGCCACCGGCACGATGCGCGAAGATGTCGCAAAGTGGGTAGCAGAAGGAAAGAAGTGGAGCAAGTCTGCTATTGCCGCCGAACAAGCACGGCGGAATCGCAAAGGTCTGCCGGCACTGAATGATGCGGAAATTACTGCACTACTTGGAGAGCCGCTGGAAGAGAGCGCGGCGCCTGTGGCGCCTCCGCCCGCGGCGGCACCAGCAACCCCATCTGCGCAGAGCGGACCGATCAGCGACGAAGTTGCGAAGTGGGTGGCAGAAGGAAAAAAGTGGAGCAAATCGTCGATTGCGGCTGAGCAGGCCCGGCGGAAACGTAAGAATCTTCCTGAGCTGACAGATGCCGAAGTAACGGCTTTGCTCGGTGAACCCGCCGAACCAGCGGCAGCGGCTGCCCCTGCGGCAGCACCGTCACCCGCAGCCAGAGCAGCAGCTCCTGGGGCTGCGCCTCGTCCCGCTGCCGCTGCGGCAGCGGCGGCTCCGGTGGCGCGCGCGGGAGCGTCGACCAAATACGTGGGAACTCCAGCCGTCGGCACTTCGAAAGCAGCGGCGGCCGGCGGAGTGGCAGCAGTTGGTCCGGAAGATAATGTAGTCAATCAAGGGCGACGCCGCTTTGCCTGGACCGCAGTTGCGGCTTTCCTGACCGCCTGGTTCATCGCCTTCTTCCGTTTTTTCCTGCCGCGCACGTTGTTTGAGCCGGCCACATCGTTCAAGATCGGATACGCCGCCGACTATGGTCTTGGAGTTGACACGAAGTGGCAGCAGAAATACCGCATCTGGGTAGATCGAACCCCCGATCGGCTATTCGTCATTTACGCGCGCTGCACACATCTTGGGTGCACGCCGGACTGGAAGCCGAGCGAAAACAAGTTTAAGTGCCCGTGTCACGGCAGCGGGTATGACAGCGAGGGCGTGAACTTTGAAGGTCCCGCGCCCCGTCCCATGGATCGGGCGCACGTGGAGACCGCGCCGGACGGACAGATTCTGGTGGATGTCTCCAAGCTGTATCAATGGCCGAAGGGTCAGCCGAGCCAGTTCAATGAGGAGGGAGCGTTTCTGCGGCCGGGCTAGCCGCCGGAGACAGAGGGATACGGAAAGTCAGAGGTCAAAATGCCTGAACAAAACGGCAACGGGAAGAACGGCAACGGAAATCGCGTAGGGCTGCTCGAGCGAGTGAAAGCCGGCATGAAGGAAGATGTCCAGTCGCTCAAAACCGACATACCTGCAAAGGCCAAAGAGCAGATTGATTTGCTCAAGGATCCGACCAAGACGCAGGTCTACACTTCAATCTTCCGGCATAAGCACGATGACACACCGCGTAATCGGGCGTTGGGCGTCCTGTCAAATGTGTTTCTGCACCTGCATCCCGCCAAGATCAACCGCGACGCAGTGCGATACAGCTTTACCTGGGGAATGGGCGGGATCACGTTTTACTTATTTTTTGTTCTCACTCTGACCGGCGTGCTGTTGATGTTTTATTACCACCCCAGCAAGGTGCAGGCGTTCCGTGATGTTTTGTATCTCGAGCATGATGTCCCGTTTGGGAAGCTGCTGCGCAACATGCATCGCTGGGCAGCGCACCTGATGGTGATTGCCGTCTGGCTGCATATGTTCCGCGTTTTTCTCACCGGCTCGTATAAGAAGCCGCGCGAATTCAATTGGAACATCGGCGTGCTGCTGCTGGTGTTCACGCTATTGCTTTCCTTCACCGGATATCTGCTGCCCGACGATCAGCTGGGATTCTGGGCTGTGACTGTGGGCACGAATATGGCGCGGGCTACGCCGGCGCTGGGGCATGAGGGCCCGTTCGGAAAGCAACTGGGAATGACGCCGTATAACGACGTGCGCTTCGGGCTGCTCGGCGGCTCGATCGTGGATGCCAATGCGCTGCTGCGCTCCTACATCTGGCACTGCATCGGAATTCCCATCGTGGCTTCGGTCCTGATGATCGTGCATTTCTGGCGGGTGAGGAAAGATGGAGGAATTTCGGGACCAGCTCCGGTGATGCTGGCCTCGGAGGTAAAGGAAGCAAGAAGATAAGCGGCTTGTGGGGGGACTCCCTCGGCAGTCCGGTCGAGCGTAGCTCGACGGTTAAGCCTTGTCATCCTGAGCGAGGCGCTTTTTGCCGAGCGAGGGATCTGGGCGAGCCACCGCGCTACGCGCGATTGCGGTAACGCGCGAGGCTGGCATCCTTGTTGGAGTACTTATGGATTGGCGACAACTTTGGGATATAGCGTCGGCGCCGGATAACGTGCCCATCGTGGCCATGATTCCACTGCTGGCCTTCTACATCTACTTGGCCTGGAAGCAGGCTCATGCAAACGACAATCTGATTGCCGAACTGCAAACCAATCCACCTATGGCCAAAACGCACCATCGCAAAACTTGGCCGTTTCGCCCGGGGTGGCAAAAAGAAATTCACGTCTGGCCATTTCTGCTGCGCATTGAGTTCCTCGCCGCGATCATTGTCACCATCGTTCTGATGATCTGGTCCATCACGCTGTACGCGCCGCTCGAAGAACCCTCGAATCCGAACCTGACCATGAATCCTGCAAAAGCGCCGTGGTATTTTCTGGGCCTGCAGGAGATGCTGGTCTACTTCGATCCGTGGATTGCGGGAGTCGTGATGCCGACCCTGATCATCTTCGGCCTGATGGTCATTCCATACATCGACACCAATCCACTGGGCAGCGGATATTACACGTGGAAGCAGCGCAAGTTCGCCATCGGAACATTTCTGTTCGGGTTCATCATTCTGTGGGTCTCGATGATCATCATCGGCACGTTCATCCGGGGACCGGGGTGGCAGTGGTTCTGGCCGGGGCAAACCTGGGACCACAATCGCCTTATTTATGAAGTGAACCGGGATTTGCCGGATCTTTTTGGCATTACCTCAAACCTGGGAAAGGAAATTTTCGGCGCGATTGTGGTCGGCGGTTTCTATGCGGTTGCCGGTTTCATCACGCACGCTCTTTTCCGCCGTTACAACCCGAAAGATTATCAGCGTATGAGCCTGCTGCAGTATTCCATCATGATGTTTTTCTTACTCACCATGTTGGCGCTGCCGATCAAGATGCTGATACGACTCATGTTCAACATTAAATATGTGTGGATAACCCCTTGGTTCAACGTTTAGTCGTTGGTCGTTGGTTGTTCGTCGTGGGCAAGCGCCTCAGCAACAAGCAGTGGAGCTCTAATGGCTGAACAACCTATTGCCGAGCAGGATCCGGTAGTCACGAAATCGTATGCGGCGCACTACGCGATCGCCATGCTGATCCTCGTGGCGACCATGTTCTGGGCGCTATGGGACGAAGCGTTCGGGCAGAGGCCGTGGAAGACTTATCAGCAAGAATGGAAGAGGCGCTACACCGCCCTGTTAAAGGATACAACTTCGAGATCTACGCAATCGGAGAAGGAAGTTGCGCGCAGCCCGGAGTACCAGCAACTGGAGCAGGCCTACAAACAGGCATCCGATGCTGCCAAGACGCGACAGGATGAATTGCAGAAGCAGATCACCGGTCTAAACGCCCACATTCAAAAGGTACAGGACAAGTTCACAGACCGCCGGGCTAGAATCAACGCCCTCACGTACGAGCTGGAAACCGAAGCAAGCGCCCCGGGAAAAAAGAGTAAGCAGAAGGATATCGATAAGAGAAAGGCCGAGATATCCAGCATCGAATATCCGGAAAACCACGTAGAGAAATACAACTACCAACAGCTGGAGGAAAAATACAACGAACTTCGGGACGAGCGTACCAAGCTGAGTGCGGAACTGGGCGATGTTCTCAAGCCGGTTACTGAAGCCGGCACCAAGATGTCGCAGTACGTCACCGACCATATGGTGGACCTTACGCCTAAGCAGATTGAGGGGCTGCGCAAGAAGACTGCCGAGTGGGATCCGAAGATTCAGCAGATCAATGTGGCCGAAGCGAACATCGTGGATCGCTGCGAATCCTGCCACATGGGAGTGCGCGAGCCGCTGAAGATCACTCCCGCTGCGCTCACGCCTAAAGGTTCGAAGAAACCTGATGAGTACGCTCAAGCGTTCGTCAGTCATCCTGATCCTGATCTCGTCAAGATTCACGATCCAGATAAATTTGGCTGCTCGCCGTGCCATCAGGGGAACGGGCGCGCCACCACGAGCGTTGAAAAGGCTCACGGAAATTACGAGCACTGGCTGTGGCCGCTCTTTCCCAAGCAGAATGCAGAGGCCGGTTGCCAAACCTGCCACGCGGCCGACATGGTGCTTACCACCGGCGAGACAGAATGGAATGTCATCAACTCTGGCAAAGATTTATTCCGCCAGCGAGGCTGCAACGGCTGTCATCGCTATGAAGGCTACGACAAAGAGCCTGAGGATCTGACCGGGATTGGCCAGCAACTCAAGCTTTTCGAGCAGCAGAAAATTGACAATCAAAAAGAAGCGGCGGCCCTGATGAAGCAGGCCGATGCTGCGCAAAGCAATGAAGAAGCCAACCGGCTGAATGAGCAAGCCGTGGCTCTGCGCGTCGCCAACAGCAAGATTGATGGCCGCATTCAGCAGCTCGATTTCCAGTCCCACAGCCTGATGCAAGATATGAAGAAGATCGGGCCGAACCTGAAAGATGTCCGGCTCAAGCTGAATCGGAACTGGATTCCTGTCTGGCTGAAGAAGCCCACCGATTTCCGCCCGACGACGAAGATGCCGAATTTTCGGCTGACCGATCATCAGATCCAGGCGATTTCTGCATACATCTGGCAATCCGGACTGACCGATTCACCACCCAGGCAGAAACCGGGCAATGCGGATCAGGGCAAGGAATTGTTCGAGACGCGCGGCTGCCTTACCTGCCACTCCATCGGAGAAGGCAGCCAGATGGAAGGTGGCACATTCGCGGCGAACCTGACGCGCGTCGGCGAGAAGGCTAACTACGACTATCTGGTGCGCTGGATTCACAATGCTCGCGAGCGCACGCGACCGTATTGCCCGTACGAGAAGAAGGACATTGGGCCTGAGGACTACGCAAAACATAACTTGCCATATCAATTCGATCTGCAGCACAGCCAGTGTCCCAACGACGGGCATGAACTGCAAGTCCAGAACATGACCGTGATGCCCAGCCTGCGTCTCAGTGTGGCAGATGCGCAGGACATCGCTTCCTATCTGATCACCCAGAAGAAGCAGGAGCCGACTGCCTACGCGGACGCGTCCTTTATGGAAGACGCCAAGCTGAAGGATGAGGGCAAAAAGTGGATTCGCCATTACGGGTGCGCGGGCTGTCACGAGATCTCAGGATTTGAAGACGAAGGCCGCATCGGTACGGATCTGACCGTCGAGGGCAGCAAGCCGATTGAGCGTCTGGACTTTGCCCTGTTCACGGAAACGGCGCAGCGCGGCGGAAAGAAATCCGAGCCGATCACTGACCCCGAGGATTTGCAGCGCTTGCCGGAAGGGCCCGCGAAAGAATCGTGGTATGACCACAAGGGCTTCTTCGAACACAAATTGGCGGAGCCGAACATCTACGACAAGGGCAAGATGAAGAGCGATGAAGAGAAGCTCCGCATGCCCAATGTCCACCTGGATAAGGAGCAGATCAGGTCGCTTACTACTTTCCTTCTCGGCAGCCAGGAAAGTTCGCTCCCGGAGAGCTACCGTTACCGGCCGCCAGATGCGCGCCGCGATATTCAGGATGGGTGGTGGATCGTAAAGAAGTACAACTGCATGGGATGCCATCAGTTCATTCCCGGCCAGCCCACAATTCTGATGGGGATGGCACGCTATCAGGAAGCGCAGGAACAATTGCCTCCCAAGCTGCTGACGGAAGGGGCGCGCGTCGATCCTGAGTGGCTGCGGCGTTTCCTGTCCAATCCTGCGCTCACTAATAACGATACGAATCGCAATGGCGTGCGGCCCTATTTGCAGGTGCGGATGCCGACGTTCTCGTTCTCGGACAATGAATTGCGGAAACTGGTGCGATTCTTCCAAGCGCTCTCGCAGCAGCCGATTCCCTATATTCCGGAACCGGTACCCACGCTAACGACCAAAGAAACGGACATGGCCAGAAGCCTGTTCTCAAGTACGGCTGCGCCTTGCCTGAAATGCCATGCGACCGGCGACGCGCAGCACGACAAGCACGCTACGGCTCCCAACTTCCTTTTGGCGAAAGAGCGGCTTAAGCCGGACTGGGTAGAGCGCTGGATTACCGATCCGCAGAACATCAGCCCGGGAACTTCGATGCCTTCGGGACTTTTCCGGCAACAGAATGGGCAATGGGTTTTTGCCGGACCGACGCCGCCATCGTTCCAGGGATACGCTGGAGATCATAGGAAGCTGCTGACGGATTACATCTTCCAGCTCACGCCGGAAGAGCAGCGGCGAGTGGCCTCGGCCATGGGGCGTTCGCAGGCGTCGGTTCAAGGTCCAGCTAAGCAAAAGCTGGCGGGGAATTCGCGTCCCACTGCGGGCAGCGGTTCGCAGTAGAATGATTGGTTTGGCGAAATGAACCTATGTGGCAAGAGTCCCTTCGACTTCACTCAGGGCAGGCCCGCGTCACACAAGCATTTTTGAAATCTACTTCAATGAAAGGGCGACATCATGAATAAGAAGACATGGTCAGCGATGTTTCTTCTCAGTCTGCTGGCTCTGTGGTTGCTCGTTGCATGCAGCAAGAAGGAAAGCACAAACGAGGAGCAGGGTACTTCACCCAGTTCGGAAGCAAAACCAGCAGCTACGTCTGCGCCCATTGATCCCGCGACGGCGGCAGCTGTGAGTGGCACCGTTAAGTTCGATGGCACAGCCCCCAAGCCCTCGAAGATCGATATGAGCCAGGACCCGGCGTGCAAGGGTACGAACACGGCTGAGACAATCGTGGTGGATGGCGGCAACCTGGCTAACGTTTTCGTTTATGTGAAGGATGGGTTGGGCGATCGCACGTTCGACGTCCCCAAAGACTCCACCACGATCGATCAGAAAGGTTGCCAGTATCATCCCCATGTCTTGGGCGTTATGACCGGTCAGAACATCGAAATCCGGAACGACGACGACACGACGCACAACATCCATCCCACTCCGAAAGATAATCGCGAATGGAACGAATCGCAGCCGCCTAAGGCAGCCGCGCTCGAAAAGACCTTCGCTCGTGAAGAAGTGATGCTGCCGGTGAAGTGCAACCAGCATCCCTGGATGAAGATGTACTTGAACGTGCTAAAGAGCCCGTTCTTCGCGGTGACCGGCAAGGATGGGAAATACGAAATCAAGGGATTGCCCCCGGGCGATTACACGTTGGCATTCATTCACGAAAAACTTGGTGAGCAGGATCAAAAGGTAACGCTCGCCGCGAAAGACAGCAAAACTCTGGATCAGACATTTAAACCCTAGCTCCTGTGGGGACGGGTCTCTGACCCGTCCTCTTCCCGCCGATCTAGTCCACAAGGAGTCGGTTTGCACCTAACGCCCCCGCCTTACAATCGCGCACACCACCGGTTTGCGGTACTGGTGGCCTGTGCTACTTTGCTTCTGATCGTCGCCGGCGCCTTGGTCACCAGTAATGACGCCGGGCTCTCGGTGCCGGACTGGCCCACTTCTTTTGGCTCACTTTACAAAATCCCCAAGTTGGTTGGTGGGGTGAAATTCGAGCATACGCATCGCATGATCGCCCAGTTTGTCGGATTTCTGACGATCATTCTGGCGGTCTGGACATGGCGCGTTGACCCTCGTCGCTGGATGCAATACCTGGGATGGGCGGCGCTGGGCACCGTGGTCGCACAGGGAATTTTGGGCGGCTTGACCGTGCTGTTTTACTTGCCTCCGTCCATCTCCTCGGCGCACGCCGCCCTGGCACAGACGTTCTTCTGCATTGCTGTGTGCATCGCAGTTTTTACCAGCCATAAATGGATGCGGGAGATTCCGCAGACTGTAATCGATCAGCAGCGGCCGCGGCTGTTCACGCTAACCTTTATTTCCATTCTGGTCTTGTATGTACAGCTCATTCTCGGGGCAATGTTTCGTCATCACGGGATCGGTTGGCTGCCTCACGTGGTGAACTCTGTCGTGGTCGTTTTTGCGCTCGGCTGGACTGCATTGCGCGCCCGTTCCCATTACTCGCATGTCGAGGCGATTCGCACTCCTCGGAATATCATGCTTTCCTTATTGATTGTTCAGTTGTGCCTCGGATTCTTGGCGTTCACGACACGCGTGGCCTGGGGCCATAATGCGGTTCAACCCGAACTGCCGATGGTGATCTCTACCGTTGCGCACGTAGCTGTCGGAGCACTTCTTCTTGCGACAACCGTCGTCCTCGCTGTGCAAGTCTGGCGTTGCGTCCCCGCATCGGTTGCGAAGCCGGTCTCCGGGATGGAACGAAAGCCGATGGTAGCGTAGGGGCACGTTCTCAGATCTCCCGCGCGACTTCTCCTGTACCCTTTATGGGGCGTTCAGTACAACCTGCATTGTCTGTATCACCACAGAGATCCTTAATACTCAGTACGTTAAAATACCTCGTGGCCTCTAAAGCTCCTGCCTACGTCGCTTCCGACTCCGAATACAGCGTGGCCACGGCGGCAGCGATATCAGTCCAGGACCTGGTTCACCGTTACGATGGGCGGACCGCCCTGAACGGCGTCTCCTTCGACGTACGTCAAGCTGAGCTGTTTGGACTCCTTGGTCCTAATGGCAGCGGCAAAACCACGCTGTTCCGGATTCTTTCAACGCTGATGGTCCCAGCGGGTGGACGTGCTCTCATCTTGGGCCGCGACGCCGCGCGGGAGCCAAATGCATTACGGCGTCAGATCGGCGTCGTATTCCAGGCGCAGAGCATCGATCTCAAGCTGACCGCCGCCGAAAATCTCTGGCACCAGGGACACCTGTACGGATTAAACGGAAGGTCCCTGAAAGATCGCATTCAGGAGATGCTTTCCCGTGTCGGTCTCGCGGATCGTGCCAAAGACAAGGCCGAAACCTTCTCCGGCGGAATGCAGCGTCGGCTGGAGCTCGCCAAAGGCCTCCTGCATCATCCCTCGGTGTTGCTCCTGGATGAGCCCACGACGGGCCTGGATCCCGGCGCACGCCGCGATCTGTGGCAGTATTTGCAGATTTTGCGCGAACAGGAGCAAGTCACGGTGATCGTGACCACTCATCTTATGGAAGAGGCTGAGCGCTGCGATCGCCTTGCCATTCTGAACGAAGGAAAAGTCGTTGCGCTAGACTCGCCCGCCGAGTTGAAGCATGAGATCGGTGGAGATGTGATCCTGCTCGAGGCGAAAGAACCCGAATTGCTTGCGGAGCGTATCCGTGCGCGGTTCCACTTGGATGTTCAGGTCCTCGGCGGCAAAGTTCGGCTGGAGCGAGCAAATGGTCATCGCTTCGTGACTGACGTCGTCGAGTCTTTTCCAGGCGAGATTCAGGCCCTGTCAATTAGCAAGCCGACTTTGGAGGATGTTTTCATTCATCGAACTGGGCACAGATTTTGGACGGAAGAAAATTCCGGGGAGAACTAGAACTGCAAAAATAAGAATGGCCAGTCAAAGCACATCTCTTACAGCACAATCCCCCGCAATCACCGGAGTGTGGCTTCCGTCGTTCACACTCTGGTGGCGCGAGATCGTACGATTTTACCGGCAGCGGGCACGCGTAGTCGGAGTCATAGCCTCGCCTGTGCTTTTCTGGGTTGTCATCGGATCGGGTTTCGGTAGTTCGTTTCGTTCCGGCGATGCCGCTGGGCAGCAACATTACCTCGATTATTTCTATCCCGGCGCGTTGATCATGATTGTGCTGTTCACCTCCATCTTCACCATGATGTCCGTGATCGAAGACCGCAAGGAGGGATTTCTGTTGTCTGTCCTGGTAGCTCCGGTTCCGCGTTCCGCAATCGTTCTCGGCAAAGTGCTGGGCGGCACGACTCTCTCGGCGGTTCAAGGCCTGGTCTTCCTGGCCTTCGCTCCGCTGCTCGGCGTGCATTTGGGATTTGGAGATTTCCTGCTGATCGCCCTTACCGTGTTCCTGGTTTCTTTCGCGCTGACCGCCCTGGGATTCGCCATTGCGTGGCCAATGGATTCCACTCAAGCATTTCACGCCATCATCAATCTCTTTCTCATCCCACTCTGGTTGTTGTCGGGAGCTCTATTTCCCCTGGCAGGCGCGTCGGGATGGATTCGGCTGCTGATCCGCATCAATCCACTGACTTACGGCGTCGAAGCCTTGCGGGACTTGCTTTATCCCACGAATGCTCCTGTGTTTCCCCTGGGATCGTCGCTGGGCACGCTTTTTCTGTTTGCGGTGTTCATGTTCACATTATCGTTTCTCATGGTGAACCGGCGCACAACCAAGCCGGCCGCATGACGGTCTTCTCACAATAAAGAAAGTTAGTGACCTGTTCAGTCAAGGCGCATGGCTAACGACTACTCGATCTTCCCGGTCATAAACGCCACTCTGAATGGTACGAGTGCAATTCTATTGCTTATCGGGCGCGATCTCATCAAGCGCGGACGGATAGCCGCGCACCGCACCGTCATGATTACCGCAGTCGCGACCTCAACCCTCTTCCTTATTTCGTACTTGTACTACCACGCGCACGTCGGCTCGGTGCACTTTAAAGGGCGAGGATTGTGGCGGCCGATTTATTACACGATTCTCACTTCGCACACTTTGCTGGCAGCCGCCATCGTGCCATTGGTAATCCTTACGTTGACCCGCGCTCTGCGCGAGCGCTTCGATCGCCATCGGGCAATTGCGCGTTGGACTTATCCCCTATGGCTGTATGTGTCCGTAACCGGCGTCGTCATCTATTTCATGCTCTATCATCTGTTTGCATAAAAATTATCATGGCCGTCGTAAGGCTCAAGATCGATGTTTCTGGAACTGTCGGAGACGAAGCATGGCGCAACCTGCGACAGTTCGACGAAATCCAGAGCGCAGAATTTGGGCACAAATTCGGCAGCAGCGGCTTGTGCAATCACGCAGTCGCTGCCGTGCATCCCAAAGGCGAATGGATCGGAGCGGAGATTCGGCTGAAGACCCCGTTGCTCGCCCAGTACGCCGTTTCACATTATTTGGAACAAGACCGCGTTCTGGATGCAGACGTGATTGAGTAAAGACAGTCACGAGCAAATATGCAACCAGCCCACGAGCACGGGGCCATTGTCGTAACCGGCGCCAGCGGACAAATCGGAAGTGAACTGTGCCGGCTGCTACGAAGCGCCGCTGGCACCATCATGCCGATCGACATAAACCCAGACGAAATGCATGGGGTTGTGGCCTGTGACCTTAGACGGAAGCAGCCTGTAAAAGAGCTGTTTCGGCGTCACTCAATTCACACAGTCATACATCTGGCAGGCGCCTTGCCCAGCTCTTTCCAGGCTGATCCGTTGGCAGGAACCGACTTGAATGTTAATGGAACACTCACACTCCTGCGGCAAGCTATCGCCACCGGCGTCAGACGTTTCGTCTTCGCCAGTTCGATGAGCGCATATGGAACCCGCGAAACACCTCGACCCTTGACCGAAGATGACCCAGCAGTTCCTGACGACCCATACGGTGTTTCAAAGCGAGTGATTGAGTTGGTTGGAGAGGCGCTGGCTGACCAGCGCAGCATTGAATTTGCTGCGTTGCGTATCTGCAGAGTAGTGGGACCTGGCATTAGGAGGTCTTCATCGTTCTGGCGCTCACAAATTTGCGGAACTCCACAACCCAAATCAATCCTCCTTCCGTTTTGCCCGCAGGCAAAGCTATCTCTGGTGCACGTTAATGATGTTGCACACATGCTGATGATCCTTGCTGAGGCAGGCGGCATGAGCAGGGCTGTTTACAATACCCCCGCAGAAGTGTGGACGGCGCAACAATTGAAGGATGTAATTGAGGAAATGCGCGGTATCCCTGTCGCGCTTATGCAAGCTGGCCCGGACGGCGGGCCAATTTGCGATGGGAGCCGTTTCGCGCGCGAATTCGGGTTTCAGATTCGACTCTTACGACAGTATTTTGCGGCCGGAGCAGG
>Ga0075434_100000418_pt1 | contig 31496 bp, 29 predicted proteins | sample RhiMethybrSRZTD3_FD_75298 | JGI IMG/M metagenome (GOLD analysis project Ga0075434, IMG submission 75298) | Populus rhizosphere microbial communities from Tennessee, USA - Rhizosphere MetaG P. TD hybrid SRZTD3 | ecosystem: Host-associated > Plants > Roots > Rhizosphere > Soil | place: USA...
GTCGGCGCCGTCGACCTCGAGCTCGAGCGGGGCCGCCGCTACCTGGTCAACGTCGGGAGCGTCGGCCAGCCACGTGACCGCGACCCGCGCGCCGCGTACGCCGTCTGGGACGCCGAGCGCGGCACGATCTCGGTCCGTCGCGTCGCCTACGACGTCGCGCGCGCGCGCGACAAGATCCTCCGCGGAGGGCTGCCGCGGTTCCTGGCCGATCGGCTCGCGTGGGGCTCCTGAGCCTGCGTCCTTCGCCCCGCCGCGCCCTGATCCTCGTGGCGACCGCGTTTGTCATGGGGCTCGGGTTCCCGAGGACCGACTGGGAAGGCGTCGTCTGGGTCGCGCTCACTCCGCTGATCGTCGATGCGCTGCGCCAGCCCGTGCGCATCGCGTTCGGGTGGGGATGGGTCTTCGGCACCGTCTTCTACCTGGTGCTGCTGCGCTGGCTCGACTTCACGTTCAACACCTACAGCGCGATCCCGTGGCCGCTCACCTGGGGGCCGATCGTCGCTCTGGCCGGCTACTGCGCCCTCTATGTGGGCCTCTTCGCCGCGGGCGTCTCGTGGCTCGGCCGGCGCTCGATCGTCTCGGCCCTTTGCGCCGCGCCGTTCCTGTGGGTCGCCGGCGAGTGGATGCGCGGTCACCTGTTCGGCGGCTTTCCGTGGGGGCTCATCGGCTATTCGCAGTACCTGCGCCTGCCCGTGATCCAGATCGCCGAGCTCGGCGGCGTCTACGCGGTCTCGTTCGTCATCGTCGCGGTCAACGCCGCGATCACCGGGTGCTTCGTGCTGGCCTGGCGCCCGGCCCTCGCGGGGGTCGCTCTGTGCGGAGCGCTGCTCGGCGGCTCACTCGCCTTCGGCGTGTGGCGGCTGTCGGCGCCCGCGCCCCCGGGCGAGGTGACCGTGGCGGTCATGCAGCCCTCGATCGAGCAGCCCTTGAAGTTCGATCCGGCGTTCGCGCCGACGACTCTCGCGATCTACCTCACCTTGACCTCGCGCGTCGGCGCCGATCGCCCCGATCTGATCGTCTGGCCCGAGACCGCGGCGCCGGCTCCGCTGCGCCGGGACCCACAGCTCCTGAGAACTCTCGGCGCGCTCTCCGGCTCGCTGCGAGTCCCGCTCCTGGTGGGCTCGATCGATGTTGATGGATCGACTCCGCCGAAGGTACATAACAGCGCGTTTCTCCTCACTGAACGGGGAATCGTCGGCCGGTATGATAAGATTCAGCTCGTCCCGTTTGGAGAGTACGTGCCGCTAGCGGGATTGATCGGATTCGTCCGGAGCTGGGCCGAGTTCATCGCCGAGCTCGAGCCGGGCTCCAGCGCGAGCGTCTTCCCGGGCCCGCCAGCCCCGTTCGGGGTCGTCATCTGTTACGAGGGAATTTTCCCTGAGCTCGTCCGCGAGTTCGTGAAAGGTGGGGCGCGCCTAATCGTGAACATGACCAACGACGCATGGTTTGGTCGTACGAGCGGCCCGTGGCAACATCTCGCCATGTATCCGTTCCGCGCCGTCGAGCACCGCGTCGCAGTCGTGCGGGCGGCCAACACCGGAATCTCCGCGTTCATCGCGCCCACCGGCAGGATCTTCCGGCGGATCCCTCTCTACGAGCGCACCACCGCGACCGAGCGTGTGCCGCTCCGGAGCGGGCTCACGCTCTACTCGCGGCTCGGGGACTGGCTCGCGTACCTGGCGATCGTCGTGTCGGGCGCCTCGTTGGCGGCCCGCGCGTGGAAGCGAGCCGCGTAGATGCTCGGCGATCTCAAGCGCGATGTGGGCGAGCTGACGAGCCGCGTGACCGAGCTCCGAGGCCATCTTTGACCTCCCCGCCAAGGAACAGCGCCTCGCCGCCCTCGACGCCGACATGGCCAAGCCCTCGTTCTGGGAGGACAACCGCCGCGCCCAGGACGTCCTCCGCGAGCGGACCGAGCTCTCGCGCCTCGTCGCCCGCCTGAAAGAGCTCACCGGCAAGGCCGACGACCTCACGGTGCTGCTCGAGCTGGCCGAGGAGGCTGGCGACAGCAGCGTCGACGCGGAGATCGCCGACGGCGCTGCAAGCCTCACGAAGGACCTCGACGAGTTCGAGCTGAAGATCATGCTGTCCGGGCCGCACGACACGAAGGCGGCGGTCCTGTCGATCCATCCCGGCGCCGGGGGTACCGAGTCACAGGACTGGGCGCAGATGCTCCTGCGCATGTACCTGCGCTGGTGCGAGCGCTCGGGCCTCAAAGCCGAAGTGGTCGACCTGCTGCCGGGCGACGAGGCGGGGATCAAGTCGGCGACGGTCGAGGTGTCCGGCGAATACGCCTTCGGCTACCTGCGCGGCGAGACCGGCGTGCACCGTCTGGTGCGCATCTCCCCCTTCGACGCCTCGCGACGGCGCCAGACCAGCTTCGCCTCGGTCGCCGTCGTCCCGGAGGTCGATGACGTCGAGGTCACCGTGCGCGAGGACGAGCTCCGCGTGGACGTGTTCCGAGCGTCGGGGCCCGGCGGGCAGGGAGTCAACACCGCCGACTCCGCCGTGCGCATCACGCACCTGCCGACGGGCATCGTCGTCTCGTGTCAGAACGAGCGCTCGCAGCTGCGCAACCGCGACACCGCCATGCGCATTTTGAAGGCGAGACTCTACGAGATCGCCGAGAAGAAGCAGCGCGAGGAGCTGGCCGAGCTGACCGGGCAGAAGAAGGAGATCGCGTTCGGTAGCCAGATCCGGTCCTACACGTTTCATCCGTACCAGCTCATCAAGGACCATCGCACCGGTCACGAGGTCGGCAACGTGGAAGGGGTCATGGACGGCGATCTCGATCCCTTCATCAAGGCCTATCTGCTCTGGTCGCGGGGTCAGCAAGCATGAGTGACGAGCGCGCCGGGCGCGGGCGAGGCGACGCGGTGACGAATCTGGACGACAACGAGCTGATCCGGCTCCGGCGCGAGAAGCTCGACGCGCTCCGCGGGCGGGGCATCGATCCCTTCGGCGGCCGCTATCCGGTGAGTCACTGGGCCCGCGACCTCGCCGAGCGTCTCGGCAACGCGAACGAGGAGGAGCTCAAGGGCTTCGGGCCGGTGAGCCTCGCCGGCCGCGTCGTCGCGATCCGTCATCACGGCAAGACCTGCTTCGCGCACCTGATGGACCAGACCGGACGGATCCAGCTCTACGCGCGCGCCGACGGCCTCGGCGACGACTACGCGCGCTTCGTCGATCTCGACATGGGCGATTTCATCGGCGTGACGGGAGAGATGTTCCGCACGCGGACCGGCGAGCTGACCGTCGCGGTGAAGACGTTCGCGTTCCTGGCCAAGTCGCTCCGGCCCTTGCCGGAGAAGTGGCACGGGCTCAAGGACGTCGAGATGCGCTACCGGCAGCGCTATGTCGATCTGATCGTCAACGCGGAAGCCCGCGAGATCTTCGCGATGCGCGCCAAGCTCGTGCGGGGGATCCGCGCGTTCCTCGACGCGCGCGGCTTCCTCGAGGTCGAGACGCCGATGATGCAGCCGATCCCGGGCGGCGCGATCGCCCGGCCGTTCCAGACGCACCACAACGCGCTCGATCTCGATCTCTACCTGCGCATCGCCCCCGAGCTCTATCTCAAGCGCCTGCTGGTGGGCGGCTTCGAGCGCGTCTACGAGATCAACCGGAACTTCCGGAACGAAGGCGTCTCCACGATGCACAACCCGGAGTTCACGACGCTCGAGTTCTACCAGGCCTACGCCGACTACACCGATCTGATGGAGCTCACGGAGGCGCTCTTCGTGGAGCTCGCCCACGCGCTGCGCGGCTCGCTGTCGCTGGTCTGGGGGGAGCAGACCCTCGACCTCAAGCCGCCGTGGCGGCGGCTGCCGTTCTTCGAGGGCGTCTCGCAGGCGCTCGGACTCGCGGTGACGCCGACGACCGAAGTGGCGAGCATGGCCCGTGCGGCGGCGGCGCGCGGGATCCAGCACGACGGCGGGCCGGCGTCGAAGCTCTGGAAGGACGTGTTCGAGACGCTGGTCGAGCCGACGCTCGTGCAACCGACGTTCGTCATCGACTTTCCGACCGAGCTCTCGCCGCTGGCCAAGCGCAAGCGCGACAACCCGCAGCTGGTCGACCGCTTCGAGCTGTTCGTGGCGCGGCACGAGATGGCCAACGCCTACAGCGAGCTCAACGATCCGATCGACCAGCTCGCGCGATTCCGTGAGCAGGCGGCGCTGCAGGCTCGCGGGGACGCCGAGGCCCACTGGCTCGACGAGGACTACGTGCGGGCCCTGGAGTACGGCATGCCGCCCGCGGCGGGCGAGGGGATCGGCATCGATCGGTTGCTGATGATGTTCGCGAACCAGCCGTCGATCCGCGAAGCGATCCTGTTCCCGCTTTTGCGTCCCGAGGGCGGCCGGTGAGAGGCGGGCTCCCGTTCGAGCTGCTCCTCGGATTCCGGTACTTGCGCGCGCGCGGGCAGCGCACCAATCTCTCCTTGTTCGTCTGGATCGGTCTCGGTGGCGTGTTCCTGGGCGTGGCCGCGCTCATCGTGGTGCTCGCGGTGATGACCGGCTTCCAGGACGGCATCCGCGACCGGATCATCGCCGGCAGCCCGCATCTCCTGATCTTCCAGGGCGGCTCGCAGGGGCTCGACGACGCCGACGGTGTCGCCGCCCGCGTGAAGGCGATCCGCGGCGTCCACTCCGCCACGCCCTTCGTCCACCAGCAGGCGCTCTTCACCACGCCGAACGGCGGAGCGCGCGGCGGCCTCATCCGCGGCGTCGACCTGTCGACGCGGGCGGTGCTCGACGACGTCCGCTCGCAGCTTCGCCAGGGATCCGTCGACCCGCTCGCCGATGGCGAGCCCGCGATCCTGCTCGGCCGCGAGCTGGCCCGCAGCCTGGGCGTGTTCCAGGGCGACTCGATCACGGTGATCTCGCCGGAAGGCGCAATGACGGCAGTCGGCATGGTTCCGAAGATGCGGCGCTACGCCGTCGCCGGTACCATCGAGATCGGGATGCACGAGTACGACTCGTCGATTGCCTACCTCAGCTTGCCGCTCGCGAAGGAGTTCGCGGGACTCGCCGGCGTCACCGGGATCGAGGTCAAGCTCGACGATCCGTTCGACGCCAAGAACGTCGGCCGCATCGTCTCGGCGCAGCTCGGGTTCCGCTACTGGGTGCGCGACTGGATGGAGATGAACCGGAGCCTGTTCGCGGCGCTCCAGTTGGAGAAGCTCGCGCTGTTCGTCGTCGTCACGATCATCGTCCTGGTGGCGGCCTTCGCGATCATCGGCCACCTCGTGCTGCTGGTCGCCGAGAAGCGCAAGGAGATTGGGATCCTCAAGGCGGTCGGCGCCTCGGCTCGCTCGATCACGCTGGTGTTCTTCTCGGTCGGTATGACCATCGGCGTCGCCGGCACCGCCGCGGGCGCGGCGGCCGGCCTGGCCGTGATCTGGGCCCAGAACACCTACAAGGTGATCCGGCTCGCCAGCGACGTGTACCAGATCGATCACCTGCCGATGAAGCTGACGATGAGCGACGGGTTCATGATCATCGGCGCCACCCTGCTCTTGTCGTTCCTGGCGACGATCATCCCGGCCAAGCGCGCGGGCTCGCTCGCGCCCGTCGACGTGCTGCGCTATGAGTGACGACGGCGCGCCGGCCCTGCTGGCGGGCGAGGAGCTCGAGAAGGAATACCGGTCGGGTCCCGAGGTGGTGCGCGTGCTTCGAGGGGCCAGTGTGCGGATCGGCCCGGGCGAGTTCGTCACCTTGATCGGGGCCTCGGGCGTCGGCAAATCGACTCTGTTGCACCTGCTCGGCGGGCTCGACCGGCCCACGGCCGGTCGCGTTCTGTTCCAGGGCGAGGACCTCGCGGGGTGGGGTGAGGTGGCGCTCGCGCGCTATCGCCGGCGCGACGTCGGGTTCATCTTTCAGTTCTATAACCTTCTGGGCGATATGAGCGCGCTCGAGAACGCGATGATTCCCGCGCTGATCGAGCGCAGGCCCGTGCGCGAGGTCCGAGAGCTCGCCGCAGCGGCGCTCGCCGAGGTCGGGCTCGGGGATCGGCTCAAACACCTCCCCGGGGAGCTCTCGGGCGGCGAGCAGCAGCGGGTCGCGATCGCGCGAGCGCTCATCAATAACCCGAAAGTGATCCTCGCTGACGAGCCGACCGGCAACCTCGACCCCAAGACGAGTGAGGTGATCTACGATCTCTTCCTCCGCCTGCAGGCCGAACGGGGGCTGGCCTTCCTGGTGGCCACACACAACCCGGACCTGGCCCAAAAGGCCGAGCGAGGGTATCGCCTGGTCGAGGGGCGGGCGCGCGAGTTCTGGGGTGAGTCCACGTAGATCGGATAACGGTTTCACGCAGTTACTGACGAGCAGGGAAAAAACGCTAGCGGGCTTGGAGGCCGTGGGCTATACTGAATTCGCAGTCTGGTAACTAGCCGTCAGCGCAAGTAAATTCGCATCTCCGCGACGTGCGGAAGGGGTGGGGCACGCCAGTGTTTGAACGGTTCACCGAACGGGCGCGACGGGTCATTATCTTAGCGCGTGAGGAAGCCGGTCGTTTCCGCCACGATTTCGTCGGCACGGAGCACGTCCTTCTCGGGTTGATCCGCGACGGGGAGGGAATCGCGACCGCGGTTCTTCAGCGTCTCGGGCTTCGCCTCGAGACCGTGAAGGCGGAGGTCGAGCGCGCGCTCGCAGGATTCCCCAAGACGCTCACGTTCGGGGAAGTGCCGTTCACGCCGCAGGCCAAGCGTGTGCTCGAGCTTTCGATCGAGGAAGCGCGCCAGCTCGGCCACAACTACATCGGCACCGAGCATCTGCTGCTCGGGCTCATGAAGGAAGGCCAGTCGATCGCCGCGAAGATCCTCGAATCGCTGGGCGCCCGACTCGACGAGGTGCGGCAGGAAACCCTGGCGCTCCTCGGCGACCAGTACTACCCGCGGCCGAAGAAGCGCTCGCAGACTCCCGTGCTCGACGAGTTCGCTCGGGATCTGACCCAGCTGGCCCGTGAGAGCAAGCTCGATCCGGTCATCGGACGCGAACAGGAGATCGAGCGCGTCATCCAGATCCTGGCCCGTCGCACCAAGAACAATCCGGTGCTGATCGGCGAGCCCGGCGTCGGCAAGACCGCCATCGTCGAAGGACTCGCGCAGAAGATCGTCAGCCACGACGTGCCCGACGTGCTCGTCAACAAGCGGCTGCTCCAGCTCGACCTGGGCGCGCTGGTCGCCGGCACGAAGTACCGCGGTCAGTTCGAGGAGCGGCTCAAGGCGGTGATGAAAGAGATCCGCCAGTCGGAGAACGTGGTCCTGTTCCTCGACGAGCTCCACACGCTGATCGGCGCCGGCGCGGCCGAGGGCGCGATCGATGCCTCGAACATGCTCAAGCCGGCCCTCTCACGCGGCGAGATCCAGACGATCGGTGCGACGACCCTCGACGAGTATCGCAAGTACATCGAGAAGGACGGCGCCCTCGAGCGCCGCTTCCAGCCGGTCATCGTCAAGGCACCGACCGTGCCGCAGGCGATCGAGATCATCCGCGGCCTCCGTCACAAGTACGAGGCCCACCACCGGGTGAAGATCAGCGAGCGCGCGATCTCCGCGGCGGTGCAGCTGGCCGATCGCTATATCACCGACCGCCAGCTCCCCGACAAGGCGATCGACGTGATCGATGAGGCCTCCTCGCGTACCCGCCTGATGGCGCTGACCCCGCCGCCCGAGCTCAAGGAGATCGAGAAAGAGCTCGAGCGCGTGATCCGCGAAAAGGACATGTACCTCGAGGCGCAGGAGTTCGAGAAGGCCGCGTCCCTTCGTGAGAAGGAGAAGGTGCTCCGCCACCGTGACGAGGAGCTCAAGCGCGAGTGGGAGAAGAACAAGGGCAAGGGGACGCAGTCGGTCGAGGAAGAGGACATCGAGTTCATCGTGTCTCGTTGGACCGGCATTCCGCTGGCCAAGCTCGAGGAGAAAGAGTCCGAGAAGCTCGCCCGGATGGAGGAAGCCCTCCACGGACGAATCATCGGCCAGAACGACGCGGTCGCCGCGGTTGCGCGCGCGATCCGTCGCTCCCGTGCTGGCCTGAAGGACGCCAAGCGTCCGGTCGGCTCGTTCGTGTTCCTCGGCCCGACCGGCGTCGGCAAGACCGAACTGGCCCGCGCCCTCGCCGAATACCTGTTCGGCGACGAGAATGCGCTGATCCGCGTGGACATGTCCGAGTACATGGAGAAGTTCTCGGTTTCGCGTCTGCTCGGCGCGCCTCCCGGGTACGTCGGCTATGAAGAGGGCGGCTTCCTCACCGAGAAGGTGCGGCGGCGTCCGTACTCGGTCGTGCTCTTCGACGAGATCGAGAAGGCGCACCCGGACGTGTTCAACATGATGCTGCAGGTCCTCGACGACGGCCGGCTCACCGACTCGCTCGGCCACGTCGTCGACTTCAAGAACACGATCCTGATCATGACCTCGAACCTCGGGACCAGCCTGATCGGCAAGCGCGTGTCGCCGGGCTTCCTGCAGGAGACCGACGAGTCGACCTACGAGAAGATGAAGGAGCGGGTCCTCGAAGAGATGAAGCGAGCGTTCCGGCCGGAGTTCCTGAACCGGATCGACGACATCATCGTCTTCCACGCGCTCTCGATCGACCACATCAAGGAGATCATCCGGTTGATGATCAACCGGATCAATAAGCAGCTCACCGAGAAGGGTATCGAGCTCATTCTCACACCGGCCGCCGAAGCCGCGCTGGTGGAGAAGGGGTACGACCAGACGTACGGCGCGCGGCAACTTCGGCGGACGATCCAGAAACACATCGAGGATCCCCTGGCCGAGGCGATCGTTCGAGGCCAGGTCGCGGAAAGCGCCCGCATCGAGGTGGACATCGAGGGCGCGAACTTCACGTTCCGCGAAGCCCAGGCCGCCGACGCGCCGCTCGAGCTTGCTGAGCACTAAGGCCGCGCCCCGCCGACGCGCCTGAGAGCCCGGTGACGACAGCCGGGCGGGTGTGTCTCGCGGTCGTCATCGTTCTCACGGCTGGCCTCCTCATCGCCTCGACGGCGCGCGCCCAGCAGGCTCAGCCGCCGCCGATCGTCATCCGTGACGTCCACGTCGAGGGTAACCGCCGGGTGCAGGACGCCGTGATCCTCGGCCGCGTCAAGAGTGCCGTCGGCTCGACGTTCAACCCCTCTCTCCTCGCCGAGGACATCCGCTCGATCTTCAGCCTGGGCTTCTTCGACGACGTGCAGATGCGAGTCGAGGACTTCGAGGGCGGCGTGAAGGTCGTCTTCGTCGTCTCCGAGCGCCCGTTCATCCGCGACGTCGACTTCGTCGGCAACAAGAAGGAAGACCGCGATTCCCTTCAGGACAAGATCGAGCTGAAGCTCGGCAGCGTCTACAACCCCGTCGAGGTGCAGCGCGCCGTCGAGAAGCTGCGCGACTTCTACGAGGACGAGGGCTACTTCGAGGTCCAGATCACGCCGACCGTCGAGAAGTTCGCCGACGCCGACGTGAAGCTGATCTTCAACATCGTCGAGGGGCGCCAGATGACGATCGAGAAGATCGTCTTCCGCGGCAACAAGGGCATGCGCGACGACCAGCTCAAGGACGCGATGGAGACGAAGGAGCGCCAGTACTTCGTCCTGCGCGGCAAGGTCCAGCGCCAGCGTCTCGAGCTCGACATCGACCGCATCATCCAGGCCTACAACGACAACGGGTTCATCCAGGCCCGCGTCGAATCGCACGACGTCAACGTCGATCGCGAGAAGGCCCGGGTGACGATCACGTTCGTGGTCGTCGAGGGGCCCCAGTTCCGGGTCGGCGAGGTGAAGATCACGGGCGTCACCCTGCTGCCCGAGAAGGAAGTGGAGCGGCAGCTCAAGCTCCGGCCCGGCGACGTGTTCTCGGTCGCGAGGGTCCGCGACACCAGCACCGCGATCCTGAACCTCTACAGCACGATCGGCCGCGCCTCGGCCGACGTGAACCCCAAGCGCGAGCAGCTGCCGGCGATCAATCAGATCAACCTGACCTTCGAGATCACCGAAGGGCCGGAAGTCTACGTGGAGCGCATCAACATCACCGGCAACGTGCGCAGTCAGGACAAGATCCTGCGGCGCGAGCTGCCGCTCCACGAGGGCGATCTCTATACGCTCCAGAACAAGGAGAAGGCGCGGCAGCGCCTGGTCAACCTCGGCTACTTCGAGACCGTCAACGTCACCACGCAGCCCGGCTCGGACAAGACCAGGATCATCGTCAACATCGAGGTGGTCGAGCGGGCCACCGGAATCTTCAGCATCGGCGGCGGCTACTCGTCGGTCGACTCTCTGGTCGGCACGATCGACCTGGCCCAGCGCAACTTCCTGGGCCGCGGCTGGGAGGTCGCGATCAGGATCCGCGCCGGCGCGACGACCCAGCAGGGGACGATCAGCTTCACCGACCCGTGGCTGTTCGACCGTCCGCTCTCCGCCGGCTTCGACGTCTACAAAAGCATCCGCCGCTATCAGGACTACACCTACGACACGACGGGCGTGAATCTCCGGATGAGCCACCCCTTCGCCGAGTACTGGCGCTGGCACACCGGATACCGGATCTCGCGGGACGTCATCAGCAACCTCAGTGATACCGCCACCCCCGATCTGGTCGAGCAGAAGGGCGCCACGATCACCTCCTCTATCGGGGCGTCCCTCACGCGAGACAGCCGCGACCTGATCGCCGCCCCGACCAAGGGGGGCCAGACCGCGCTGTCCTTCGACTTCGCCGGGCTCGGCGGCGACTCGCAGTTCTACAAGGCGACGCTTCTCCAGACCTATTTCCGCCAGGTGTGGCTCGGCCACATCGTGGGTCTCCGGGGCGAGGCCGGCTACGAGGCCGGCTGGGGCGGCAAGGAGGTCCCGCTGTTCGAGCGCTTCTACCTGGGCGGCCCGAACACGATCCGCGCCTTCAAATTCCGCAGCATCTCGCCCGTCGATTCGGCCGGCTTCAAGGAGGGTGGGACGACCGAGCTCCTCGGCACCGTCGAGTACGTCATCCCCCTACCCTTCGGCCTCCGGATCGCCGCCTTCTTCGACATCGGGAACGTCTACGGGTTCGACCAGAAGTTCGATCCCACGGATCTGCGCTACGGGCCGGGTGGGGGTATACGATGGCAGTCGCCCTTTGGTCCCATCCGGGTGGATTATGGTTTCAATCTCGACAGGCGGGCGGGCGAGGGCCCGGGGGCGCTCCAGTTCTCTGTGGGCTCGCCGTTTTAGGGGGAGGATCGGATGAGGCTTTGGCGTGGCGTACTCAGTGTGATCGTGGGGCTCGTCCTCGTCGCGGTGATCCCGGCCTGGGCTCAGCAGCCCGCTGCGACGGCCCCGGCGTCGTCGGCCCGGATCGCCTACATCGACGTGCAGCGGGTGCTCGCCCGCTCATCGGCCGGCGTGGCGGCCCGCGAGCAGCTCGAGCGCGAGAAGTCGGTGATGCAGAAGGAGATGGACGCCAAGCGCCAGGAGCTCGAGAAGCTGCGCGACGAGCTCGAGAAGAAGGGGCCCTTGATGACGGCCGACGCCCGGCGCGAGAAGCAGGAGGGGTTCGAGCGCAAGCGCCGTGACGCGGCGCGGATGATGGATGACTTCCAGAAGGAGCTCGAGAAGAAGGAGCAGGTACTCCTGCAGCGCGTGCTCCAGGATCTGTCGGGTGTCATCGAGCGGGTCGGCAAGGAGAAGGGCTACTACATGATCGTGGAGAAGAGGGGAGCCTCGGTCCTGTACGCCTCGGCCGACGCTGACCTGACGGACGACATCATCCGCGCGTACGACCAGGCGGCACCGGCGAAGAAGACCCCCTGATGGGTCGGCCCGCCGGGTTCACGCTCGGTGAGCTCGCCGCGACCCTCGGCGCCAAGCTCGAGGGTGATCCTGGGCGACGAGTCACGGGCGTGGCGTCCCTCGACGCGGCCGGCCCGGAGCAGATTTCGTTCTTGATCGACCAACGCTATCGCTCGGCCGCCGAGACCTCGCGAGCCGGTGCGCTGCTCGTGTCGGAGACCGTCTCCGGACTGCCCGGACCGCTCCTGCGCTCGAGCGCTCCACAGCAGGCCATGATCGCATTGCTGAGCCTGTTCCATCCGGCGTCGGCGGTGCCGCCCGGCGTCGATTCGTCCGCGGTCGTCGCGAAGGAGGCGCGCGTCGACCCCACCGCGTCGGTCGGCGCCATGGCGGTCATCTGCGCCGGCGCCGTCATCGGGCCGCGCGTGAGGGTGCATCCGCTGGTCTACGTCGGGCCGGGCGTCGAGGTGGGCGAGGGCTCGGTGCTCCACCCGCACGTCGTCTTGTGCGAGGGAGTGCGCTTGGGCCGCCGGGTAGTGGTCCAGGCGGGCGCCGTGATCGGCGGTGATGGATTCGGCTACGTGTTCGACGGCGGCGGTCACAAGAAGATCCCTCAGGTCGGTACCGTCGTGATCGAGGACGACGTGGACATCGGCGCCAACACCACGATCGATCGCGCGATGCTCGGCCGGACGATCATCGGTCGCGGTACCAAGATCGACAACCTCGTGCAGGTCGGCCACAACGTCGAGATCGGCGAGCACTCGATCATCGTGGCCCAGGTCGGCATCTCCGGCTCGTGCCGGCTCGGCCGCGGCGTCATCGCCGCCGGCCAGGTCGGCTTTGCGGATCACCTGACGATCGGCGACGGCGCCGTGCTGGGGGCCCAGGCCGGTGTCGCAGAAGACGTGCCTGCGGGCGAGCGGCGTCTCGGCACGCCGGCGGTGCCGATGCTCCAGGCCAAGCGCCTGTTCGCCTCGCAGAAGCACCTGCCGGATATGACCCGCCGCCTGCGCGCCGCCGAGCGCCGGCTCGAGCAGCTGGAAAGCCGTCTCGGCATCGCGCCGCCGAAGGCCGACGCGTCGAAAGCGGACGATGAGCGAGCCTGAGGGCATCCACCCCACGGCGGTCATCGATCCCAAGGCCACCATCGCGACAGGCGTCCGGATCGGGGCGTTCTCGGTGATCGGCCCCGAGGCCATGATCGCCGGCGGCGCCGAGATCGGCCACCACTGCGTGCTCGAAGGCCGAGTCGAGATCGGTGAGCGCGCCCGGATCGGCCACGGCACAATCCTCGGGGGCCTCCCACAAGACCTGAAGTTCAAGGACGGCACGCCCTCAGGGGTCAGGGTGGGCGCGGATACCGCCATCCGGGAGTACGTGACGGTCCATCGCGCGACCCACGCCGGAAGCTTCACCGAGATCGGCGCCGGATGCCTCATCATGGCGATGAGCCACGTGGCTCACGACTGTCGACTCGGCGACGGGGTGATCGTGATCAACTATGCCGGTATCACCGGGCACTGCCAGATCGGCGAGCGCGCCACCATCGGCGGCATGGTCGGCATGGTCCCATTCACCCACATCGGCGCTTACGCCTACATCGGCGGCTGCTCGAAGGTCACGGCGGATGTCCCGCCCTACGTCCTCGTCGACGGCAATCCGGCTGGCGCCCACGCGATCAACGTGGTGGGGCTCAGGCGGGCCGGCATGAAGCCGGCGGACCGCCGGCTCCTGCAGGACGCGTTTCGGCTGCTCTATCGCAGCGGGCTCGGGACGCCGCGCGCGGTCGAGCGCATTCGCGCCGAGCTGCCGGTCGAGGGCCCGGTCGCGCATCTCCTCGAGTTCATCGCCGGTTCGCGCCGCGGCATCTGTAGCGCCGCGCAGCCCGGCGCCGCGCCGGCCGACGCGATCCCGACCGGCGAGAGCGAGACGGTCTGATGGCCGTGCGCATCGCGGACGAGCGTCGGCTGCGCGCCGGCGTGGTCGGCGCCGGCCACATGGGTCAGTACCACATGCTGGCCTACGCGGAGCTGTGGGACATCGATCTGGTCGGCGTCGTCGACATCGACCGCAACCGGGCCAAGCAGGTCGCCGCGTATTACGACACCCAGCCGTTCGTCGACCACCGCGAGCTGATCGGCAAGGTCGAGCTGGCCAGCGTGGCGGTGCCGACCGAGCAGCACTTCCAGGTGGCCTCCGACCTCCTCGAAGCGGGGGTCGGCGTCCTGGTCGAGAAGCCGATCACGCCCACGCTCGAGGAGGCGCGCGAGCTGTTCGCGATCGCCCGCCGGAGCGGCGCGGTCCTGCACGTCGGGCACGTCGAGCGGTTCAACGGCGCCGTGCAAGAGCTGAAGAAGATCGTCGAGCGGCCGATCCTGATCGAGTCGCGGCGGCTCGGCCCCTTCGCGCCGCGCGTGCAGAAGGACAGCGTCGTGATGGATCTGATGATCCACGACCTCGACATCGTGCTGAACCTCGTCGACTCGCCGCCCCGGCGCCTCACCGCGATGGGCTCCTCGGTGCACTCCGAGTCGACGGACATCGCCAACGTGCAGATCGGCTTCGACTCCGGCACGATCGCGCTCATCACCGCGAGCCGCGCGACCGAGGAAAAGATCCGGGTGCTGGCGATCACGCAGCCGGACGCCTACGTCGTGTTGGACTACTCCGAGCAGGACATCAGGATCCACCGCCGCGCCGCGCAGGAATACACGCTCAATCGCGAGTCGATCCGCTATCGCCGCGCGTCCTTCGTCGAGCACGTGCAGGTTCACAAGGACAACCCGCTCAAGCTCGAGGTGCTTCATCTCGTCCGCGCCGTCCGGCGCGCGCGGGCCGGCGAGCCGATCGTGCTGGCCGAGACCGAGGACACGCGATCGCTCGCGATGGCCCTCGAGATCGAGCGACTGATCCGGGACGGCCGCTGCGAGGCGGCGGACTCGACCAACCCTCCGTGGAGCGCTCACTCGGCTTGATATGCGGCGCCGGCGTGCTGCCGGCGCGCATGGCCGGCGAGGCGCGACGCCACGGATGGCGCGTGGTGGCGTTCACGTTCGGCGAGGCGCCCGGTATCACGGAGCACGCCGACCGCGCGATCCCGAGCCGCCTCGACGAGGCGGGCGCGGTCCTGGTCGGGCTGCAGGCCGAGCGCATCGGCTCCGTCGTCTTTTCCGGCAAGTTCTGGATGACCGACCTCCTCCGCGAGCGTGCGCTCGACGCCACGCTGACCGAGATGAAGGCGCAAGCCCGGACGATGACCGAGTCGAACATCGTCCAGGTCGTGGTCTCGACGCTTGGCCAGCTCGGGATCGAGCTCCTCGACCAGCGTCCCTTCCTCGGCGACTGGATCGGACGCACGGGCTGCTGGTCGAGCCGCGCGCCGACCGACGTCGAGTGGGACGACGTCCGCCGCGGCCTCACGATCGCGCGGCTCGTCGCCGACGCCGGCGTCGGCCAGGTCGTCGTACTCAAGCTGGGTGTCGTCACCGCGGTCGAAGCGACCGAGGGAACGACCGAGACGATCCGCCGCGGCGTGGCGCAGGCGGGCCCCGGCGCCGTCGTGGTGAAGGCGGCGGCGCGGGAGCACGACTACCGCTTCGACACGCCGGGCATCGGGCCCGAAACGATTGCGGCGGCGGCCGCCGGCGGCGCCAAGGTCGTCGCGGTCGAGGCCGAGCGCGTGCTCGTGCTCGACCGCGACGAGTGTGTGCGCATCGCGAACGCCGCGGGCATGGCGCTGGTGGGTGTCGAGTGACCACGGCGGAGGCCCCGTCCATCATGCTCGTCGCGGGGGAGGCCTCGGGCGACCTGCACGGCGCGGCGCTCTGTCGCGCCCTGCGCGCGCTCGATCCGCGCTGCCGGCTCTTCGGGATGGGCGGCACTCGCATGGCCGCGGAGGGCATGAAGGTCCTGGTGGACGTGACCGCGTCGGCCGTCACCGGTGGCAGCGAGGCGCTTGGCCAGGTGCCGCGGCTCTATCGCGCCTACCGCGAGCTGCGCGGCGTGCTCGAGGGACCGGAGCGGCCGGCCGTGCTGGTGCTCATCGATTTTCCCGAGTTCAATCTGCGCCTGGCCCGCGCGGCTCGCCGCGCGCGCGTGCCGGTCGTGTATTTCATTCCGCCGCAGGTGTGGGCGTGGCGCGGCGGCCGCGTGAAGACGATCCGCGAAGTCGTCTCACTCGTGCTCGCGGTCTTTCCGTTCGAGATCCCGCTGTACCGGCGCGCCGGGGTGCCGGTGGAGTTCGTCGGGCACCCACTGCTCGATCAGCTCCAGACGGCGCCCACGCGCGAGGCGGCACGCCGGCGGCTCGGAATCGACGAGCGTGCGGTGGTAGTCGGGCTCTTGCCGGGAAGCCGGCACAAGGAGGTCAGCCGCGTGCTGCCGGCGATGCGCGACGCGGCCGCGGAGATCGTGAGGCGAGCGCCCGGGACGCGATTCCTGCTCGGCCTGGCGCCCACGATCGAGCGCAGGCTGGTCTCGGAGACACTCGCCGGCGGCCCGCCCGTCGAGATCGTCGACAACCAGACGCACGCGGTGATCCGCGCGGCCGATCTCGTGCTGGTCACCTCGGGCACCGTCACGCTCGAGGCGGCGCTGCTCGGCACGCCGATGGTCGTCTGCTATCGCCTGTCGTTCGTCAGCGAGCTGATGGTCCGCCTGCTGATCCGCGTGCCGTGGGTGAGCCTCGCCAACCTCACGCTCGGACGCGCCGTCGTGCCTGAGCTCTACCGCCGCACGACGACGAGCAGTCGCCTGGCCCGCGAGGCGCTGAGCCTGCTCGGGGACGCCGGCGCGCGCGAGACGCAGCGCGCGGCGTTCAGCGAGCTCGCCGGGCAGCTCGGCGAGCCCGGCGTCGGGACGCGCGCGGCGCGGTTCGTCCTGGCGCAGGCAGGTGCCGCGTGAGCTCGATGCTCGCGCTGACCCCGCCGATCGCGGCGACGCTCGTGCGTCTGCTCGGACCGACCCTGCGAGTCCGCTCGGAGGGCGTGGACGCGCTGGCGCCTGCCTGGCGCGCCGCACGCCCGCTCATCTATTGCGTCTGGCACGGCCGGATCCTCATGGTGCCCTGGCTCAACGCGCGGCTGCGCCGGAGCCACGGCACCCGCCCGGTCAGCGTGCTGGCGAGCCGGTCGCGCGACGGCGGCCTCGTGGCCGACTACGCGAGCCGCTTCGGCCTCGGCGTGATTCGAGGCTCGTCGTCGCGCGGCGGGGCCGGGGCGCTGCGGGCCCTGGTCGCCGAGGTGCGCGCCGGCCGGGACGTCGCGCTCGCGCCCGACGGACCGCGCGGGCCGCGGCGCCAGCTCGGCGCCGGCGTCGTCACCCTGGCCGCGATCACCGGCGCGCCGGTGGTGCCGCTCGGATTCGCCGCGCGGCCGGCCTGGCGCCTTCAGACGTGGGACGAATTCCAGATCCCGGTGCCGTTCGCGCGCGCGGCGCTGGTGGTCGGTGCGGCAGCGTCGATCGCCCGCGATGCCGACCGCGAGCGCGCCCGCAAGGACCTGGAGCGCAGCCTGGACGAGGCGACCGCCGCCGCCGACCGGCTGGTGAGCGCCTGATGTACGCGCTCTACACCGCCATCGCGTTCGTCGGGCTCGTGACCGTGTTCCTGCCGATCGCGCTGATCCGACGCATCACGCGTGGCGTGCCGCTCAACGTGCGCGCGCGTCTCGGGCGCGGGGTGCAGGCGGCCGGCGGGCGCTCCGGCTGGGTTCACGCGGTCTCGGTGGGCGAGGCCATCGCGGCGGCGCCGCTCGTCGAAGGGCTCCGGCGCCTGCATCCCGAGCTCCCGCTGGTGATGACGACCATCACCAGCACCGGCGCCCAGATCGTCCGCCAGCGGTTCGCGGGCCTGGCCACCCATCGGTTCTTTCCGCTGGACCTTCCGTCAGCCGCCCGACGCGCCGTGGCCTCGATCGACCCGGCGTTCCTGATCTGCATGGAGACCGAGCTCTGGCCGAACACGCTCAGGACGCTCGCGGCTCGCGGCGTGCCGGTCATGATCGCCAACGGTCGGATCTCCGACCGGTCCTTCCGTCGCTATCGCCTGGTCCGGCCGTTCATGGCCTCCGTGCTCGCTGACGTGCGCGTGTTCGCCATGCAGTCCCACGAGGACGCGCGCCGGATCATCGCGCTGGGCGCGCAGCCCGAGCGGGTCGTCGTGACGGGGAACATCAAGGTCGACGCGTCGGCCGCCGATCCGCCGGGCTCCGGCGATCTCTGGCGGCGCCTGCTGGCGCTCGCTCCGGGGCAGCGCGTATGGGTCGCCGGCAGCACCCATCCGGGCGAGGAGGGATTCGTGCTCGATGCGCACCGCGCCGCGCTCGCCGACCTCCCGGAGCTCGTGCTGGTGATCGCGCCGCGCCATCCGGAGCGCACGCGCGAGTTGCAGGCACTCATCGAGCGCCGCGGCTTCGCGTCGGTACGCCGGAGCGAGCTGCCCGGCGCCGTGCGCGGCCCGGCGGGCCCGGTGTCCCCGGTGGTGACCCTCGATACCGTCGGCGAGCTCGCGATGCTGTACGCGATCGCCGACGTCGTGTTCGTCGGCGGAAGCCTGGTGCCGATGGGCGGCCACAACGTGCTCGAGGCGGCCCAGCGCCGCAAGCCCGTGCTGATCGGCCCGCACACCACGAACTTCCGTGAGTCAGCCGGGCTGCTCGAGGCGGCCGGCGCCGCGATCGTCGTCCGCGACGCGAACGAGCTGGCGCGCGAGCTGCGACGGCTCCTGGCCGATTCGGATCTCCGGCTGAAGCTCGGCGACGCCGGCTACGAAGCCGTCGCCTCGCAGCACGGCGCCGTGCGAGAGACACTCGATCTCGTGGGGCGCTATCTCGTTCCGGAGGGGCGCGCGTGACCTCGCGGGAGCGGTTCGTCCGCGGCTGGGAGGAGGGTTTCGCCACCGGTCCGGCGCGGATGCTTTCCGTCGCGGGCGGCGGCTACCGCGGCTTGCTCGGCGCCCGCGAGTGGCTCTACGGGCGCGGCGTCTTGAAGTCTCGGGCACTGCCGTGCCGGGTCGTGTCCATCGGCAACCTGACCGTCGGCGGGACCGGCAAGACACCCGCGGTCGAGGTCGCGGTCCAATCGCTCACGGCGCTCGGCCATCGCCCGGCGGTCGTCAGCCGCGGCTACGGGCGCAGCACGCGCGGGGTCCAGATCGTCGCCGACGCGGCGTCGATCCGGCTCGATCCGGAGGAATCAGGCGACGAGCCGTTCCTGCTCGCGCGCCGGCTGCCGGGTATTCCCGTCGTCGTCGGCTCCAATCGTCACGACGCCGCGCGCGCCGCGATCGAGCGGTTCGGCGTGACGGCGATCGTCATGGACGACGGCTTTCAGCATCGGACGCTCAAGAAAGACCTCGAGATCGTGATGGCGCGCGCGCGGAAGCCCTGGGGCAACGGCCGTCTGCTGCCGGCCGGACCGCTGCGCGAGCCGCTCGGCGCGCTGGCGCGGGCGGACCTGGTCGTCGCTACCGGTGCTCACGACCTCGGTGACGCGCGCGAGGTGGTCGACGCCGTCGACGAGCATGCGCCGCGAGTGCCGGTGGTCACGGCCACCCTGGCGCCGGCCGAGTGCTGGGAGGCCGGGCGCATGCGCGCGGTGCGGATCGCCGACCTGGCCGGAACGCGCCTTGCCGCGTTCGCCGGCATCGCGGCGCCGGCGTCGTTCGTCGAGACGCTCCGGGGCGCCGGCGTCGAGGTGAAGGAGATGGCGTCGTTCGCCGACCATCACTGGTACTCGGTCGACGATCTCGCGCGTCTGGACGCGCGCGCGGCGGAGCTCGGCGCCGACGCGCTTATCACGACCGAGAAGGATTGGGTTCGGCTCCGCCGCCTGCGGCTGCCCCAGCGGCCGCTCTACGTCCTGAGCGTCCGGCTCGTCGTGCAGACCGGCGAGCCGGCGTGGCGTCAAGCCTTCCGGCGCGCGTGCCCGTGAAGATCTCGGTCCGCCTCCCGAACTGGCTCGGCGATACCGTGATGGCCGTGCCCGCGCTGCGCTCGCTGCGCGAGACGTTCGCCGACGCCCAGATATTGTTAGCCGGGCCGTGGGTCGAGCTGCTCGCCGGCCAGGGACTCGGCGACGTGCTCGTCGCGTACCCGCGCGGATGGAGCGCACGCTTGCGCGCCGCGGACACCGTACGCGGCTTCGGGAGCGACACCTCGGTGCTGTTCCCGAACTCGTTCGAGGCCGCCGCCACCGCCTGGTACTGGGGCGGCCGGCGTCGAATCGGCTTCGCGGCCGACGGACGGCGTTGGTTCCTCACCGACGCGCCGCCGTTGCCCGAGCCGCGCCGGCATCAGATCGACGAGTATCTGCAGCTGGTCGAGCTCCTCGGGGCGCGCGCGCCCGCGCGCGAGCCCAAGCTGGCCGCACCGGAGCCGTACGCGGACGGCCGGCTGCGCGCGCGCGATCTGCTCCATCGATGCGGCGCGCCAGACGGAAAGCCTATCGTGGGCGTCCACCTGGGCGCGGCCTTCGGTCCGGCCAAGGTGTGGGATCGCGAGCGCATCGTCGAGTTCTGCCGGCTGGCGCCCGAGCTCGGTGTCGTGCCGGTCCTGCTCGGCGCGCCGTCGGACGCGCAGGCGGCGCTCGACGTTCAGGACCGGATCGCCGCGGTGAGCCTCGTCGGACGCGACAACCACGAGCTCATGCCGTCGGTACTCGCGGAGATGGCCGTGCTCGTTGCGGGCGACACGGGCGTCGCGCACCTGGCCGCCGCACTCGGCACGCCGGTCGTCGTCCTCTTCGGACCGACCGATCCCGCGCTGACGGCGCCCCTCGGACCGGTCGCGGTCGTGCGCCACCTCGTGCCATGCGCGCCGTGCTTCTATCGCGTGTGTCCGATCGACCACCCCTGTATGCGCGGCATCTCGGCCGCCGTGGTGGGTGAGCGCGTCGCGGCGCTCCTGTCGGGGGCTTCGTGCCGGCGCTGACGATCCTGCACCTGGCCGCCAATCGCTGGTGGACCGGCAGCGCCGATCCGATCATCCACCTCGTCTCCGGTCTGCGCGCCCATGGCCACCGCGTCATGCTCGGGCTGATCCCCGGCGATCGCTTCGAGGCCAAGGCCAAGCAGGCGGGGCTCGAGGTGGTCGACGGCCTCCAGATGGACGCGCGTCTGGGGCCGCGCGCGCTCGCGCGCGACGTGCTGCGCGTGCGCGCGCTCATCCGCGACGAGAACGTGGACATCGTGCACACGCACCATTCCCACGATCACTGGCTCGCGGTGCTCACGCGGCCCAAGCGCGCGCAGGGCGGCCGCACACCCGTCGTGCGGACGTTTCACAACTTGCGCTCGGTGCGGCGCGACCGGCTCGGCTCCACGCTCTATCGCCGGACCGCCGCGGTGTTCGCGGTGTCGCGGATGATCGAGGCGCGCTGCCGCGAGATCGGCATCGCGGCGGACCGCATCTTCTGGATCCCGGGCTCGGTCGATCTGACGCGATTCACCGCGGAGGCCGATCCCACGCCGATCCGCGAGGAGTTCAAGCTCGGCGACGCGCCGGTCGTGGCCTCGGTGGCGCGGCTGGCCACGAACCGCGGCCACGAGCTCCTGCTCTCGGGCTTCCGGCTCCTCGTCGACCGGATGCCGCGCGCCCGGCTCTTGCTCGTCGGCAAAGGGGAGACGCGCGCCCGCCTCGAGCAGCTGGTGGCCGACCTCGGACTCGGCAATCACGTGATCTTCACGGGCTATCGTGACGCCGACCTGCCCTCGGTGCTCGCGGCGGCCGATTGCTTCGCGCTCATGGCCGCCGGCTCCGACGAATCCTGCCGCGCCGCGCTCGAGGCGATGGCCGCCGCGCGTCCGGTGATCGCGCGCCGGGTCGGCGCGCTGCCGGAGACCGTCGTGCACGACGAGACCGGGCTGCTCGTCGACCACGACGAGCCGGAAAGCGTGGCGCGCGCGCTCGAGAGCATTCTCGGCGATCCGGAGCGCCGCCGCGCGATGGGCGCGGCCGGCCGCGCCAGCGCCGAGGAGCGCTTCAGCACCGAGCGCTCGGTCGAGACGGTCGAGCGCGTCTACCAGGGCATCTGGTGAGGATCCTGCAGCTGATGTCGTGCCGGGGCTGGTCGTCCGACGCGTACTGGGCGGCCCGGATCACGCGCGAGCTCGAGCGGCGCGGCCATCGGGTCACGCTCGGCTGTCGCGCGGGAACCGAAGCGCGTGTGATCGATCGCGCGCGTCGAGAAGGCGTCGAGCGCGTCACCACCTTCGCCCTGGCCGGCGGCGCGAGCCCGGTGGCCGACGGCGCTGATCTGCGGCGGCTGCGCGCGTTGATGTCCGAGGTCGACGTGGTCCACGTGCACCGCGGCAAGGAGCACTGGCTCGCCGCCGTCGCCAACCGGCTGATCGGCTCGCCGCGCCCGATCGTGAGGACGCGCCACATCGCGCAAGCGGTGAGACCCCACGCGGCCAATCGCTGGCTCTACCGGCGTGCGACCGCGTTCGTGGTGACGGTGACCGAGGCCATCCGGCGCCAGTACGTCGCCGCCGGCCTGATCGATCCCGATCGCGTCGCGGCGCTGCCCGGTGCCGCCGACACGGAACGGTACCGTCCCGTGCCGCGCGATCCCGACACCTACGCGCGACTGGGCGGACGGCCCGACCGCGCGCTGGTCGGTATGATCGCGGGACTGCGCGTCATGAAGGGCCACGAGATCGTGGTCGAGGCCGCGGCGCGCCTGGCCGCGCGCGGCGTGCGCGCGCACTTCGTCTTCATCGGGAGCGGTCCCATGGAGTCCGCGGTGCGCGCGGCGATCGAGCGCGCCGGTCTCGGGCCGCAGTTCACGTTTGCCGGCTTCGTGGACGATCTGACGGCGGCGCTCGCCGCGCTCGACGTCGTCCTCTACACACCGCTCGACTCCGATGGCATGTCGCGAGTGATCTTCGAATATCTCGCGGCCGGCCGGCCGTTGATCGCCGCGCGAGTCGGCGTCGTGCCCGAGGTGCTGACCGACGGCGAGCACGCGGCGCTGGTGCCGGCGGGCGACGCCCAGACCCTCGCCGCCGCGATCGAGCGCCTCGTTCGCGATCCGGCGGCCGCCTCGCAGCTCGGTGAAGCCGGACGCCGGCTCGTCGACGCGCGATACTCCGGCGCCCGGATCGCGGCCGCGCTCGAGGAGCGCTACCGCCACCTCGTCGCCGGAGCCGCGTGAAGGTCTCCGTCCTCGCCGCCGACCTGTCGGACAACGCGACGGGTCGCGCGGACCTGCTCGCGCGCCTGCTGTCGCCGCGCTACGAGGTCGAAGTGGTCGGTCCCCGATTCGGCGCCGAGGTGTGGAAGCCGGCGAGGGACGGAGCGATCGCGCAGAAGAGCCTCGAGGCCGGACGTCTGCCCGGATTCGCGCGGCGCGTCCCGGCTCTGCTCGAGCTCGTCGACGGCGACGTCCTGATCGCGTCCAAGCCGCGTCCGACGAGCTTCGGGCTCGGCCTCCTGGCCCGGGCTCGTCGCCGGCGGCCGCTCGTGCTCGACATCGACGACTGGGAGGTCGGCTTCTTCTCGCGCTCGGGCGCATGGGGCCGCGTCGGTCGCGCCTTCAACCTCGCCGATCCCAACGGGCTCGCGTGGACGTGGCTCGCCGAGCGGCTCGTCGCGCGGGCCGACGCGGTCACGGTGGCCTCGCGGTTTCTGGAACGCCGCTTCGGCGGCACGCTCGTGCCGCACGTGCGCGATACCGAGGCCTGGGATCCAGCGCGCTACGATCGCGCCGCGGCGCGCGCGCGACTGGGTGTGAGCGATCAGAAGGTCGTCATGTTCCTGGGAACACCGCGCGGCCACAAAGGCGTGGACGACCTCGTCGAGGCGGTCGGCACGCTCGGGCCCGGTGTCGTGCTGGCGCTGGTGGGCGTCGCGCCGGGCCGGAGCGGCGCGCCGCGCTGGGCCGCGGTCCCGCACGTTCGGATGATCGGCGAGATCCCGTTCGACGACGTGCCCCGCTATCTGGTCGCGGCCGACGTCGTCGCGGTGCCCCAGCGCGACACGTCCGACACGATCGGCCAGGTGCCGGCCAAGCTCTTCGACGCGATGGCGCTGGGCCGGCCGATCGTCTCGACCTCGGTCTCGATGATCCCCGAGATCCTCGAGGGCTGCGGCCTCGTGGTCGCGCCCGGCGACGTCTCGGCGCTCGCGGGCGCGATCCGGCGCCTGCTTGGCGACGCAGGCGAGGCCGCGGCCCTCGGCCGGCGCGCGCGCGAGCGCTGCGAAGCGCGTTACAGCTTTCGCGTCGCGCGCTCGATCCTGTTCCCGATCGTGGAGAAGCTGACAGAACCCATGAACTCAAACCGGGGCTGGTCGACCAAATCGGGATGAACCTCGCCGTGCGGAGCCGGGTCGCACCCATCTCAGCCCACCCTCGGTCCAAGCCGGTCTCACGGCCCCCGCTCCAATGAAACTTCTTATCATCGCGCGGCCGTTCGTCTTCCATGGCGGCGTCGAGCGGGCGACCGCGGGCCTGGTCGGCGCGCTCGTCGAGCACGGCTACGACGTTCACCTCCTGAGCCCGCGCGGCCAGGCGCCGATGCGCGGTGTGATCATGCACACCCTGTCCTTGCCGCCGCTGCCGTCGGCCGCCCGCGTTCTGGCGCTGGCGATGGGCGCGCGGCGCGCGGTGGCGCGCGGGAGCTGGGACCTCGTGCAGAGTCATGAGCGGACGCTTCGTCAGGACGTCTATCGCGCGGGCGAGGGTTGTCACCGCGCCTATCTCGCGAGCGAGGCGCACCCGCGGGCCCGCGGTCTCTACCACCGGATCGTGCTGGCGCTCGAGCGCCGCGTCTTCTCCGACACGCCACGCATCGTCGCGATCGCCGAGGCCGGACGCCGCGAGATCGAGGCGCTCTACGGCGTGGCGTCCGATCGCGTCGCGGTGGTCTACAACGGGGTCGATCTCGAGCGGTTCCATCCCGCCAATCGCGCGCGCTACCGCGGGGCCGCGCGCGCCGAGGCGGGGATTCCCGCGGACGCATACACGGTGCTCTTCGTGGGCAGCGGCTTCGCCCGCAAGGGCCTCGCGACCACCATCGACGCGTTCGCGGCGTTTTCTGATCGCGGCAGCCGCCTCGTCGTGCTGGGCAAGGGCGATGCGCGCGAGTACGGAGCGCTGGCCTCCCGTCTGGGCGTAGGTGAGCGCGTCGTCTGGCTCGGTGCGCGGGACGATCCCGAGCGCTGGTACGCCGCGGCCGACATCGTGCTGCTGCCGAGCCGGTACGAGCCCTTCGGCAACGTCCACCTCGAGGCGCTCGCATCCGGGCTTCCAGTCGTGGCGAGCACGCGCGCCGGGGGCTCCGAGGTGATCGCCGAGGGGATCAACGGCGCCGTCGTCAGCCCGACGGACGCGCGGGCGATCGCCTCCGCGCTCGAGGGCTTTCGCGAGCGCCGGGTCGCCGATGTCACGGCCGCCGCCCGCCGCTCGGCGGAGCCGTACACCCATGCCGCTCAGGTCAACGGATTTGCTCAGGTCTACGCTCAGGTTGCACGCGCAAGATGCGATATTTCTTGAGGAATCCGACCCCAAGGCTTAGACTTCGATCGTGGCGGGAAGGCCGGCGGTCTTCATCGATCGTGATGGGACGCTCACCGAGGAAGTCGGCTACGTCAACCATCCCAGCCGGCTTCGGATGCTTCCGCGCTCGGCCGCGGCGATCCGCCGCCTGAACGCGGCCGGGATCGCCGCCGTGGTCGTCACGAACCAGGCCGGGATCGCCCGCGGCTACTTTTCGGCGGAGGTGCTCGCCGCGGTGAACAACGCGCTCGTGTCGCAGCTCAAGGACGAGGGCGCCCATCTGGACGGCGTCTACGTGTGCCCGCATCACCCGAGCGAAGGCGAGCCGCCCTATCGGATGGTGTGCGAGTGCCGCAAGCCCAAGCCCGGCCTCTTGCTGCGCGCCGCGTCCGATCTGAGCCTCGACCTCTCGCGCTCGACGCTCGTCGGTGACAAGGGCTCCGACCTCATCGCGGCGCGCGCGGTCGGCGCGCGCGGAGTCCTCGTGCTGACGGGCTACGGGCTCGGCGAATGGGAATACCGCCGAAGCGCCCTGCCGGCGGCACCCGACCACGTGGCGGCCGATCTGCTCGGCGCGGTCGAGTGGGTGATCCAGGAGAACGCGCGATGAAGGAGACGGCGAGGGCCATGCGTCAGGCGATCGACGCTTTCGCCGGCCGCCACGTCGTCGTCGTCGGTGATCTGATCCTCGACGAGTATCTCTTCGGCAAGCCGGCGCGGATCTCCCGGGAGGCGCCGGTGCTGATCCTGCGCTTCTCCGAGCGGCAGGTGTTCCTCGGCGGCGCGGCGAACGCGGCCCACAACGTTCACGCGCTCGGCGCGCGCGTGACGCCGATCGGCGCGGTCGGCCCGGACGGCGCCGGCCACGAGCTCCTCGCGCTCTTTCGCGCGGCGGGAATCGCCACCGACGGCGTCGTGACCGAGCCGGGCCGCACCACGCCGATGAAGACGCGCATCATGGCCGGCGGGTACCAGGCCACGCGCCAGCAGGTGGTCCGGCTGGATCGCGAGCCGGCCGGCGAGCCGCAGCCGACCACTGAAGACGCCTTGCTCGAGCGGCTCACCACGCTCGGCGCTCGGGTCGACGCGATCGTGATCTCGGACTACGGCTACGGGACGGTCACGCCGCGTCTCTTCGAGCACGTCAAGGCGCTCGCGCGGCGCGCGAACGCGGTCGTCAGCGTCGACAGCCGCTACCAGATGCCGCGATTCACCGGTGTCACCGCCGCCACGCCGAACGAGGCCGAGCTCGAGCAGCTCTCCGGCGTGCCGACCGACGACGAGCGCACGGTCGAGAAGGCCGGGCGCCAGGTGCTCGAGCGGCTCGACGCGCGGCTGCTCCTGGTCACGCGCGGCAGTCGCGGAATGGCGCTGCTCGAGCGCGACGGCGCGACGACCTTCATTCCGATCCACGGCACCGACGAGATCGCCGACGTCACCGGCGCCGGCGACACCGTGATCAGCACGTTCACGCTGGCCCTAGCCGGCGGCGCGACGCCGCTGCAGGCGGCCACCCTGGCCAATGTCGCGGGCGGTCTGGTCGTGATGAAGCGCGGGACCGCGACGGTGCTACCGTCGGAGCTCCGGCAGGCGATCTCGCTGCATGACTCTTGAGGAGGCGGTCGCGCTGGCCGACCGGCTCCGTGCCGAGCGAAAGCGGATCGTGCTGGCCAACGGCTGCTTCGATCTGCTCCACGTCGGCCACGTTCGCTACCTGCGCGCGGCCCGCGGGCTGGGCGACGTCCTGTTCGTCGGGATCAATTCGGACGCCGCGGTCGCACGGCTCAAGGGCAAGGGCCGGCCGCTGATGCCGGCGACCGAGCGCGCCGAGATCCTGATGGCCCTGCGCGAGGTCGATCACGTCGTCGTGTTCGAGGAGGACACCGCCGATCGCCTGATCGTCTCGCTGCGTCCCGACGTCCACGCCAAGGGCACGGACTACAAACCCGGGACGGTGCCGGAGGAGGCGACGGTCCGCTCGATCGGCGGACGGACCGCGATCGTCGGCGACCCCAAGGATCACTCCACGCGCGACCTGATCGCCGAGATCCGCGAGCGGTTCCGGTGAACATCGCGCTGGTCAAGCTCTCCTCGATCGGTGACGTCGTGCACGCGCTCCCGGTCGCCGCCGCCCTGCGCAATGCGCTTCCGCAGGCCCGTCTGACCTGGATCGTCGAGCGCCGCGAGGCTGCGGTGCTGCGCGGCCATCCCGCGCTCACCGAGATCGTGCCCGTCGACACGCGCGCGTGGCGCCGCGCCCGCGGGCCGCTGGCGCTCGCCGAGACGACCGGCGCCGTGGCGGCGCTCGCGCGGCATCTGCGGGCGGCGCGGTTCGACGTGGCGATCGATCTGCAAGGCCTGATCAAGAGCGGCGTGATCACGGCCGCGACGCGGGCGCCGCTGCGGATCGGGTTCGCTGCCGGCCACTGCCGCGAGCGCCTCAATACGCTCTGCACCAATCAACGCGTGACGCCGCCGCCGTCGGCGCGCCACATCGTCGACCGCTACCTGGCGCTCCTGGAACCGCTCGGCGCGCGGCCGCGGAGCGTGGAGTTCGCGTTGCCGACCGACGGTCCCGCCGAGGCGTACGTGGACGAGTTCCTGATGGGCGCGGGGCTCAAGGCGCGCGACCGCCTGGTCGTGCTGAATCCCGGGGCCGGCCGCGCCGACAAGCGGTGGCCGATCGAGTGCTTCCGTGTTCTCGCGCGGCGGCTCGCCGCGGAGGCGGGCGCCGCGGTGCTGGTGATCTGGGGGCCGAACGAGCTCGCCGACGCACGCGCGATCGTGGGCCAGGATACGCCCGGCCGCGCGATCCTCGCGCCGCCGACGAACCTCGACGAGCTCCTGGCCGTGCTGCGGCGCGCGAGCGTCGTCGTCGCGGCCGACACCGGGCCGCTGCACCTGGCCGCGGCGCTCGGCACGCGCTGCGTGGGGCTCTACGGCCCGACGAGTGCCGAGCGCAACGGACCGTACGGCCGGGGACACCGGTCGCTCGAGAGCCCGGATCGCACGATGACCTCGCTCCCCGTCGAGCCGGTGTTCCGCGCGGTCGTGGATCTTCTCGACGGCCCGGCGTTGGAGAACGCGCGGTGACCCGCCCGCGCCTCTCCGTGGTCGTGGTCACCCTGAACGAAGAGGAGCGCCTGCGCGCGTGCCTGGAGAGTGTGGCGTGGGCCGACGAGCTGGTGGTAGTCGACGCCCTCTCGCACGACAAGACCGTGCAGATCGCCCGCGAGCTCACCGATCGGGTGATCGTGCGGCCGTGGCCCGGCTTTGCCGCGCAGAAGAACTTCGGTCTGGCCGAGGCGAGCGGTGACTGGATCCTCTCGCTCGACGCCGACGAGCAGGTGTCGGCCGAGCTGCGCGAGGAGATCCAGCGCGTGCTGGACGCCGACGGGCCCTGCGACGGCTATCGGGTGCCGCGGCGCAATCTCTTCGGCGGTCAGTGGGTCCGGCACGGCGGGCTCTGGCCCGACTGGCAGCTCCGCCTCTTCCGGCGCGGCCGCGGCAAGTTCGTGGAGCGCGCCGTCCACGAGTCGGTCGAGGTCGCCGGTACAGTAGGCCGTTGTCGCGGGTCGCTCGTGCACCGCAGCTATCGCGACGTCGCCGACTTCCTGGCCCGCGCCGACCGCTACTCGACGCTCGCCGCCGCGGAGTGGGTGCGGAGCGGCCGCAAAGTGCGCGCCACCGATTTCGTGCTGCGCCCGGCGGGCCGCTTCCTCTCCATGTATATCCTCAAGCTCGGATGCCTCGACGGCGTGCGGGGCCTTCTACTGGCGTGCCTGTACGCGTACTATGTGTTCATCCGCTCCGTGAAGGCGTGGGAGCGCGAAGGGGAGTCGAGACGGTGACGTCGAAGGAGCGCGTGCTGTCGGGAATGCGGCCGAGCGGCCGACTGCACCTGGGCAACTATCTCGGCGCGCTGGCCAACTGGGTCAAGCTCCAGGACTCGTTCGACTGCTTCTACTTCGTCGCCGACTGGCACGCGCTGACCGACGACCTCGACACTTCGGACGTCGCGGGCAACGCGGTCGAGATGCTGGCCGACTGGCTCGGCGCCGGGCTCGATCCCGAGCGCTCGACGTTGTTCATCCAGTCGCTGGTGCCGGAGCATGCGGAGCTGCACCTGCTGTTCTCGATGACGACGCCAGTCACCTGGCTCGAGCGCGTGCCGACCTATCGCGAGCGCATCGAACAGCAGCATCTGGAGTCGCCGTCGTACGGGCTCCTCGGCTATCCGCTGCTGCAATCGGCCGACATTCTCATGTACAAGCCCAAGTGGGTGCCGGTCGGCATCGATCAGGCGCCCCACGTCGAGCTGACGCGCGAGGTGGCGCGGCGGTTCAACCACACGTTCGGTGCGCTGTTCCCGGAGCCGGACGTGAAGCTGACGGAGATTCCGAAAGTGCCGGGCACCGACGGGCGGAAGATGTCGAAGTCCTACGGCAACACGATCGAGCTCGCCGACGCGCCCGAAGCGATCGTGAGCAAGATCCGGCCGATGGTGACCGACCCCGCTCGCAAGCGGCGCTCGGATCCGGGGAATCCCGATATCTGCCCCGTGTTCGACCTGCACAAGATCTTCACCCCGCCGGCGGACCGTGAGTGGGCCGCGACCGGATGCCGGACGGCCGGGATCGGGTGCCTGGACTGTAAAGAGAAGCTGCTCCAGCACATGGTGCCCCCTCTGAGCGCGATCCGCGAGCGCCGGCAGAAGTTCGCCGAGAAGCCGGGAGCGATCGTCGAAATCCTGCACGAAGGCTCGCGCCGCGCGCGCAAGGTCGCGCAGAAGACGATGGAGGAAGTCAGGGCGGCGGTCCGCCTGACTCCATGAGCGAAGAAGCCAACGTCGCCGAGCCCGCGCGCGACCTCACGCTCCGGGTCGGAGGCTTCGAAGGGCCCTTCGATCTGCTCTTGCACCTGTGCCGCACGAGCGAGATCGATCTCTCGGCGCTGCCGGTGCGCGCGATCACCGATCAATATCTCGCCCACCTCGAGGCCATGGAGTTCCGCGACCTCGAGGCGGCCGGCGCGTACCTCGTGATGGCCGCCACCCTCATCTATCTGAAGTCGAAGCTCCTGGTCCCGCCCGACGAGACGCAGGAGGAGCAGCTCGACGAGGACGGCCTGGCGCTCCGGATGGAGCTCGAGGCGCGGCTGCGCGAGTACGCGCGCGTGAAGGCGCTCGGCGAGTGGCTCTCGGCGCGGGAGGCCGCGCAGGCGCTCGTGTGGGGCCGTCCGAGCAGCACCCTGCCGCCGCCCGAAGAGGTGCCGCTCGAAGACCTGAGTATCCATCTGATCGAGCGCACCCTGCGGCGTCTGATCGAGGAGCAGGCGCGGCAGCGGCCGCGGCAGGTCGAGCCCAACCAGCCGTCGGTCGTCGAGCGGATGACGATGATCCTCTCGGTGCTCCGCGACACCTGGTCCTTGCTGTTCTCGTCGCTGACCGCGGGCGATCGGCGCCGCTCCGAGATCGTGGTCTCGCTGCTGGCGGTGCTCGAGCTGGTTCGCCTGGGCCGCATCAAGACGCAGCAGACCGAGCTCTTCGGAGAGATCGTGATCGAACGCCAGACCACGGTGCCCAATGGCGAGGCCACCGTACCGAATGGGGAGCCCACTCGTGCCGACTCCAACTGACGTCGTCGAAGCGCTGTTGTTCGCGTCCGATACGCCGCTGGAAGCCGAGCGCATCAGCGAGGTGCTCGATCTCGGCGACGTCGGCGAGGCGCGCCGGTTGATCGACGAGCTCCGCGCGCGCTACGACGCCTCCAGCCAGGGGCTGCAGATCGTCGAGGTCGGCGGCGGCTACCGCATGGTCACGCGGCCCGAGGTGGCGCCCTGGCTCGTGCGCCTGGCCCGCGCCCGCACGCGCACGCGCCTGTCGCGCCCGGCCCTCGAGGCCCTCGCGATCGTCGCCTACAAGCAGCCGGTGTCCCGCCCCGAGATCGACGCCGTGCGCGGCGTGAACTCCGAGGGCGTGCTCGACAACCTCCTCGAGCGGCGGCTCGTGCGCATCGCCGGCCGCAAGGAGGCGCCGGGCCGGCCGTACCTGTTCGAGACCACGCGCGAGTTCCTGGTCGCCTTCGGCCTGCGCGACGTGGGCGACCTGCCGAAGGTCGAGGGAGAGCTGGTCGTGCCGGAGCTGGCGGCCGTCGCCGAGCATGCCGAAGCTGAGACTCAACAAGATCCTGGCGCAGGCGGGGCTGACCTCTCGCCGGGGAGGTGACCGCCTGATCGTCGACGGCCACGTCGCC
>Ga0075434_100000419_pt1 | contig 31470 bp, 36 predicted proteins | sample RhiMethybrSRZTD3_FD_75298 | JGI IMG/M metagenome (GOLD analysis project Ga0075434, IMG submission 75298) | Populus rhizosphere microbial communities from Tennessee, USA - Rhizosphere MetaG P. TD hybrid SRZTD3 | ecosystem: Host-associated > Plants > Roots > Rhizosphere > Soil | place: USA...
GACTGGGATGAGGTCATGTCTATCGATGGCCGCGGCATGTTCTTGACCTGCAAATATGCGATCGAGCAAATGTTGATCAACGGCGGCGGAGCTATCGTCTGTCTGTCCTCAATCTCCGGCGTTGCCGGTCAGGCGCGGCAGTCGACTTATGGCCCGGCGAAGTTCGTCGCATCCGGGTTGGCAAAACATCTGGCAGTTGAGTGGGCCCAGCATGGCATCCGAGTAAACGCCGTGGCGCCGGGAACCATCAACACCGAGCGGGTGCAGCGGCTGCCGGAGGAGCCCGGCGGACCGGAGTACCTAGAGGTGGTCAAAGCCGCTCATCCGATGGGAAGACTCGGCGAGCCGAGCGAGGTGGCAGAGGCGATCTTGTTCCTTGCCTCCGATCAAGCGTCGTTCACCACCGGCGCGGTGCTGCCGGTCGATGGCGGATTCCTCGCGCAATAGCCACGGCCTCAGTGACGACCGCCGCACGCTCCTCAAATTTCCGACCGATGCGGGTTTCCGACATCGCATCGGTCGGTCGAAGGTCAAATTTCCGACCAAAGCGGACTTGCACGTCGGCCGAGCCAAGCTCTAGCGCAATTCTGCCGCAGTGGGAATTTAGGGGCAGCCGGAGTGGGTACTGACCAGGTGTGTCTGGCGAAGATGTCACCGCCCTGAACGTCGCCATGCTGGCGCCACCCTGGATTCGGATACCACTACCGAAATACGGCGGGATCGAGCACGTCGTCGCGTTGCTCTGCGAGGGTCTGGTACGGCTTGGTCACCGGGTCACACTGTTCGCGGCACCCCGGTTCCCGTTCCTCGGCGAAGGTCTATGAGGTGCTGCCTCGATCCCATCCTGACGAAATAGGGCAGTCACTGTATGAAGTCGATCATGTCTCCCGAGTGCTCGACGTGGTTGACGAGGTGGCTGAGCAGGGAGATCCCTTCGACATCCTCCATGATCATTGTGGATTCACTGCCGTGGCGCTGGCAGACCGCATTCACATACCGCTGATCCACACGCTCCATGGACCATTCAACCGATGCCCATCCGCTGGAACGAGCCCTTCGGCATGGTGATGGTGGAGGCGCTGGCTTGCGGTACGCCGGTCATTGCCTTCCCCGAGGGAGCGGCGCCAGAGATCGTTCAGGACAAGTTCAACGGGTACCTAGTCGATGACGAAGAGTCGATGGCAGCCGCGATCGCGAATCTCGACAAGATTGATCCGGAAGCCTGCCGAGAGTCCGCTGCCAGCCGGTTCGGTCCTGAAATCGTCGCCGACGGATATGTGCAGATCTACCGGCGCGCACTTGGTACGCGATCGGAAGTCGCGCCTGGTTGATGTGCCGAGAGACGACCGGCGTGATTGGGGAAAACGTTTCGGGTAGTAATAGCGACATCGTGGTGCAAACGCCGGAATTGGCGGGGAGCAGAAGCCGACAGCCGAATATAGTGACGCCGGCTGGCATCAGGTGATCGTCGTGAACCTCGACGGCGTCTTCTACACCCAGCGCGCGGGTATCCAGGCGATGAAGCGGAATGGTGGCGGCTCGGTGATCAACATGGCGTCGATCCTCGGCATGGTCGGCTTCGCTATGTCCAGCGCATACGTCGCGGCCAAGCACGGAGTTTTGGGCATGACGAAGGCGGCGGCCTAGGAGCATGCCGCTGATGGCATACGCGTGAACGCAGTGGGGCCTGGGTTCATCATGACGCCGCTGCTGGAAGCGAACCTGGACCAGGCCACTATGGATTTCTTGGCCAGCCAACACGCTCTGCAACGGATGGGCAGGCCCGAGGAGGTGGCTGAGCTCGTCGCATGGCTGGGCAGCGATGCCTCCTCCTTCGTCACCGGCACCTACTACGCCGTGGATGGTGGCTACCTAGCCCGCTGAGTTGGGACCAAGCCTTCGCAGCTCATTCCAAAGGGCTTGGAGATCGGCTGACGAGCCAGACCCCCGTTTGTTCACGAGCTGCTCCCACACCGGAGATTCGAGAAGCACGTCTGGCTCGATAGAGATGGATCGGTCTAGGTATTCCTGCGGGGGAGTTTGCGGATCCTGCCTCAGCAGATACGGCTCTTCATCGGCGTACGCGTCCCTGAGCAGGGTCGAAGCCTGATCTACACCGACAATCACCGCAGTGCCGGTGGGCGCGGTATTGATCAACAGCACCACAAGATCAGGTCGCTGCCGGCGCAAGATCTCGACAACCTTGTAGACATCCCCAGTCCAGGGTTCGGTCTTGCGATCACGAGCCGCCTCAAGTCCGTTCCGTGGCAACACGTCATCGAGCACAATTACGCCGCTGTCAGCCATGAATGGCTCGATGTTGATGAAGTCGCGCAGCGCGAAGTCTGACAGGTGCATTCCGTCGATGAAAGCAAGATCAACGGGCACACCGCGGAAATGAGCCAGCGGTTCATCACCAGCGAAGAAGTCATCGCTGGTGGCCTTGATCAGCTGTACGTCGCAGTGAATCGGATTGTCGATCTTGAATGCCGGGTCCACACCGATGGAACGGCAACGGGACAGCACCATGCTGCGTCCGGTTCTAACGCCGATTTCCAAGTACGTGCGAGGTCGGATCTTCTCATGGAGGCCTCTTAGCAGCTGGTGACGAGTCATTTTCGGCTCTGGATGGGCGACAAATGGGTCAGGTTGCTGCCAGCCGGGGCGCTTAGTGGTTGCCCTTGGCTTTGGAAGCGCCTGCTTGGACGTACGCTTCGGGGCATGCTTCTTCGGAGGTTCCATCGCCAGCCGGTTGGCTAACGCGTTACGGGCTTTCCGTTCCACGCTCCGAATGGTGTTCGTGCGGTCACGCCCGATGGTCGATTCGAGCATCGATCCAACCGTGCCGCGAATGCCCATATGTGCTCCTCCAAGCGGCGTTTCGGGTCACCGTAGCAAGCCAGCCACCTGGCAGGAGATTCCGCCGTGATGGCGCAGAGGGAGAATCACCCTCCGGGAGTGAGGACGGCTGCTCCGGCTGCATGCAAGCTGAGCGGGTCGGGCTGCGTGCAAGCTGAGCGGGTCGGCGGATCGTTCAATAGGTGGTGGAGGCCCTGATGTTATTGGTGCCCAGGCAGCTGCAGCGTGTTGGGATGACCGGAAATGTGCCGTACTACGGCGGCCGATTCACCCCGGCGCAGGCGTACGGGGCATCCCATCCATCCGCGCCGCCGCCGTCCTTCGCCGATCCCATGACTGGCGGAGCCTTCGTACGTGCACCAGTCCCGATGCCTGGCCAATCGGCCCCGCCTCGCCAGTCGACCCCGCCTCGCCAGTCAGCCCCACCTGGCCAGTCAACACCGGCCGCCTCTTCGCGCCCGACTCCAGCCGCATCGGAGATGGCACTGCAGCAACTGCTGAACAGTGGAGTCATTTCGCAAGCGGAATATGAGCAGCTCCGGGCGCGGGTGATCAAGTGACCGGGCCGGTGCAGGTTCTGGTTGTTGGCTTGGATCATCCGACGTTTTCCGGTGAGGTGCTTGCGGAGTTCACACGGCTACGAGAGGCCGGAATTGTTCGTCTTGTCGACTTGCTGATCGTGGCGCGCGGTGAGGACGGCGCTTTTGAGACTCTGGCACTTCCAGAGGGTGTTGAAGCAGATTTTGGTGACTTAGCCGCCGCCGTTCTGGGAACACCCGAAGATTCAACCGAAGCTCAGAAGACTGCCGAGGAAGAGGCCGCGTCATCTATGAGTGACACTGCCCCAACCTGGTCCTTGGCTGATGCGATACCAGTTGGTGGTTCTGCGGCGGTGGCACTGATAGAGCACATGTGGGCGGCCCCGCTAGGCGCCGCCATTGAGCGGGCTGGGGGCAACCTGCTTGACGAGACCTGGCTGGCACCTGAAGACCGCGAGTTGCTCGAGGCACTGATCGCGGAGCGCGAGAGCTGATAGAAAGGCTCCTGGCCGACGCGCCGCCCATGTCTGGAGGAGATTCTGATGTCAACCGCCAACACTCCTGAGCCGGTTCCAGGAAAGCGGGTCACCATCGACGCCGCGCGGCTGTGGGGCGGAGGCCTTGCGACCGCTGTCGTCGCCGCCTTGGCGGCCCTGGTCGGAGTGCTCGTATGCCGCGACCTCTTGCATGTCAAGATTGTCGAGCCACCGCTACTTAGCCTCACCAAGTCCTTTGCGCTGAACTATGCGATCACTGCCTTCGTGGTGGCTCTACTGGCAACCGGACTGGCCCATCTACTGTCAGTGGTCACACCTCGGCCGCGCTCCTTCTTCGGCTGGATCGTTGCGCTCGTCACGGTCGCCACGATGGTGCTGCCGTTTGCTTTGGATGGCAGTCTCGAGGGCAAGGTCTGCGCGGCAGTGATCAATCTGGTGATTGGCCTGTGCATCGCCAGCCTCTTGTCCGGCGTGCTGTCCCGGACCGTCATCGACGCTGAGCGATCCTGGCAGCAGCCTTAGTGACCGACGCCCCACCTCATCAGCTGGCGCCCCATCAATAGCTGCCGCGTGGCGGGAAAAGATGGGGCGTGAGGCGAGCTGGACTACTCCATCTCGGTTCCCAGCAGATTCAGCACTGCGCGTTCGATCTTGCCGTGCGTCGTACCGTCGGAAAGATCATCATCGGTCGCGGCTAACGCCGGTGAGATCGTCACGCCATCATTGAAAAGATCAATTATGCGCGGATCGACGTAGGACGCCCGTGCGACCGCAGGCGTATTGCCGAGGTAGCCGGCCACTTCCTTCATCGCCGCCGAAACCGCGCGCTTGCGCGCCGTGATCGTTTTGGCCCTCTCGTTGATCTCCGCCAGCACTACGGCCGCGATCACGGTGCCATGCCAGGTACGGAAGTCCTTGGCCGACATCTCCTCACCGACCTGGGCTTTGATGTAGCTGTTGATGTCATTCGACGTGACGTCATGCCATTGCCGTCCGTCCTTGTACGCAAGGAGTTCCGACCCACCACCGCGCCGCGCCAGCAGGTCGCGTACCGCCCGCAAAACAAGATCATCAGCCAGCGCCACGTAGCGCTCTTGACCGGACTTTGCCACGTAATCGAAGATCACCGAACCGTCTTCGATGGAGACGTGTTCCTTATGGATCGTTGCCAGACCATAGCTGTTGTTGGCCTCGGCGTACGCCTCCCCACCGATCCGGAAAAAGCCAAGATCAAGAAGCCGAAACGCCGTGCCCAGCGCGCGTGGGTACGGCATGCCCTCCAGCTGCAGATCCTTTGCCACCCTGCGCCGGGCGGCTGGCAATCGGGCGGCAACGGCCAGCACCCGGTCGTGCTTCAGTCGATCACGCTTCAGCCGCCACTGTTCGTGGTAGAGATACTGCCGCCGCCCGGCATCGTCGGTGCCGACCGCCTGCAAGTGGCCGTCTGGTGCTGGGCAGATCCATACCTGCTCCCACGCCGGCGGAATGACCAGCAGCTTGCACCGCTGCGCTTGATCCTCACTGAGGCGGTTTCCAGACTCGTCCAGATAGACGAATCCCTTCCCGGCACGCCGCCGCGTCCAACCGGGATCTCCGGGTGAGGTTCGTCTCAGCCTCGGCACACATCCGTTGTACCCGCGTCGCGGCTCTCATCACCACTTGTCAGCGTTTCAGCGTGTGCTACCAGGCCCGCTGTAACGCTGACATTGGGTGCAAGAAGCAGGGACCTAAGGCACCTTAGCTACCTCAGAGGTTCAGCCCTCAGAAAGATCCGCAATCTGCACCATGTGCGCCGCCCCCTCTTAGAAACAGGATGGTTATCAAGACAAGAAGGAGGCCCGAAATGAGCTTGATCAACGACTACACCTACCAGACCATGACGGATCAGCAGGAGCGCGAGCTGGCTCGCCTCGCTGAGCGCAATCGGCGGGTCCGGCTCGCGTTGAGCGGTCGAGTGAGCTGGTGGCGCAGGGTAATGGCACGGCGCCAGCAGCGCATCGGCACTGCCGCGGAGCATCCGGTACAGCGTGGAATGGCGACGCCCCAGCACCGGGTCGCGCACTAGGCGCGACCCGGTCGGGTGTCAGAGCCAGGTGGCACGATAGTGCTTATGGTTCGAGTGGCCAGGTCGACCACAGCAGCGCGCAGCGATCACATCGTCGGGCGCGTTGAGCAGCGGGCTCAGCTTGGCCGCACATTGGACGACGTCATCGATGATGGCAGCCGGTTCGTGATCCTCGGTGGTGATGCGGGCGCCGGCAAAACGACGGTGGTCGACGCGTTTGTAGCCGGCCTCTTCGGTCCGCTGGCCGATCGCAAAGCCCAGCTGATCCGTGGTCAATGCGTTCCGATGGGTAACGAGGGCCTGCCGTATGCGCCCATTGTCGGCGTCCTTCGCGACTTGGTCAGTCAGCACGGTCGCGAACAGATCCTGGAATGGGCTGGCGCAGGTCGGCAGGCGCTGGGCGCGCTGCTACCGGACTTTGGCAGTGCGCCGTCTGACGCAGACGACACCATTCGGCTGCAGCTTTTCGAAACCGTCACGATGCTGTTGGAGCGGGCCAGTGAGAACGGCCCGCTCGTGGTCATTATCGAGGACATCCATTGGGCCGATGAGTCCACCCGCCACGTCCTTCGCTTCCTGGCACGGGCGCTGACCGACGCGCCGGTGATGATCATTACGACCTACCGCAGTGACGAACTGACGCGCCGGCATCCGCTACGACCCTTCCTCGCCGAGGTTGGCCGCTTCCCGGGCACCGTCCGCATCGACGTACCGGGCCTTGATCGTTCCGAGGTTGCCGAGCTGCTGACCCAATTGCTGGAGCGGCCGCCCAGCAATGTCGTGATCGACCTGGTCTACAAGCGCAGTGAGGGTATCCCGTACTTCGTCGAAGAGCTCACCAGGTCCGCCGCCCGGGGCTGCATCGACATGCCAGACACGCTCCGCGACGCATTGAACGTGCGCGTCTTGAGTCTCTCGGACGGGACGCAGCAAACACTGCAGCTGGCAGCTGTAGCGGGAACTCGAGTTGATCATGAGCTACTCGCGGCCGTTGCCGGTGCCTCGGACGGCGAGTTGGAGAGCCAGCTCAGGGAGGCGATCGACGCTGCGGTACTGACCACGGATGAAACCGGTTATGCATTCCGTCATGCATTGCTCCGGGAAGTTATTCATGACGATCTCTTGCCGGGTCAGCATGCCCGGCTGCATGCCCGCTTCGCGATGCTCCTGGAGGAGCACCCCGAGCTGATGAGTGCGGAGTCGGTCCCGATGGAGATCGCTCACCATTGGAACGCGGCTCATGAGGTGAACAAGGCGTTTCGATGGGCATTGACTGCTGCCGGATCCGGCGGCGCTGCCTTCCATGAGGCGCTCCGGCTATACGAGCGTGCCCTGGAGCTGTGGGATCAGGCGGACGACCCGGAGTCGGTTGCCGGATCACATGCGAGCTTGTTGATGCGTGCGGTGTACGTCGCTGAAGACGCCGGGGAGACTGAACGATCCTTGGCGCTGGTGAACGCCGCCCTTGATGAGCTGGATCCCGAGCAGGACCGTGAAGACCGGATCGAGGCTCTGCTTGTCAAGTCGCGGATGAAGGCCAGTCTGATGACTATCGGAGGCGTCGAGCCGCTTCGGGAGGCCCTTGCGCTGCTCCCGGCGGACGCCGATCCCAAGCTGCGGGCCCGGGTCCTGGAAATGCTGGCGCGGCGGACGACACTGCAGGGTGATATCGGCCAGGGCGTCGAGTACGCGCAGCAGGCGGTTGATGCCGCAGCCGGGGCCAACTCCGACTCTGCTACCGCGAACGCCTGGATCACACTCGGCACCGGCCTGGCCGCAATGGGCCAGGAGAACGAGGGCATCGCTGTCATGGAGCGGGTCCGCGAGCTGTCCCGTACCAGTACGCGGACGCTGCTGCGCTTCTTCATCAACTACTCCGACGCGCTCAACAGCGTCGGCCGATACGAGGATGCTGCGCGGGAAGCCCTCAACGGCGTCGACATGGCTCGTGATCTTGGTTTGCAACGATCGATCGGAGCCATGCTGGCCGGGAATGCCGCTGAACCGCTGCTTGCCCTCGGCCAATGGGGTCGGGCATCAGCCATGATCGAGAGGGCGCTGGAACTGGACCCGCCGGCGGAGCATCATGCCCATCTGCGATTGCTCCAGGCCTGGCTGTCTGTGTGGCGCGGACAGCTTGACGAGGCGGATGCGGTACTGGCTGAGTTCCGCCCAATGATCAGAAATGATCATCTCTCGCCGCAGTACAGCAGCCAGGCGGTCCGAGCCGATGCAGAGTATGCTCTCGCTGTTGGTGATCATCAGCGAGCATGGGGGGACGTCAAACTGTTCCTTGATCGTTGGCAGTGCTATAACTGCGCCACGGTGTATCCCGTCCTTGCGGTTGGTGCCGGTGCAGCCCGGATGCTCGATCAAGGCGATGGCTCAGCAGAGCGGTCTACGTTGATCAAGGACTTCCTTGATCGACAGGCGCTACCGATTCGGATCAGGGCGTTCTGGGAGCCGGTGATCCGCGCCGAGCTGGAGGACACGGCGCAGGCCTGGCGCGCGGCCCTCGATGAGCTCGGGGCGCAGCAGGCACCTGCCCACTTGCGTCCATATGCCGGCTTGAGGCTTGGCCAGCATCTCGTCGCCGGCCGGGAGCGCGATGAGGCGAAGCAGGTGCTTGCTACTGCTTCAGCCGAGGCGGTGGCCCTTGGCTCAACCCTGCTGGCCGATCGGATTGGTGCGTTGTCGCAGCGCGCTGGCTTCACGGTAGCGCCGCCACCGGAGCAAAGCCCCGTTGCTGGATTGACTCCGCGCGAGATCGAGGTATTGCAACTCGTCGCAGCGGGCCGCTCCAATGGGGAGATCGGTAGCGCGTTGTTCATCAGTACGAAGACGGCGAGCGTGCACGTGTCCAACATCTTGGCCAAGCTCGGCGTAAGTGGGCGAGGCGAGGCAGCCGCGGTCGCTCACCGAATCGGCCTCACTCTGCCCTGAAACCAGCCCACTCAGCTGGAAGCCCAGCCTTAGTCAGCTCGTCACTCACACGACCTCAGTCGCGGTGCACTCGGCCCGTGAAACTGATTGTCTCGTGCATGTCGTCATTCGGGTCGACGATGAAAGTCACCCTCTTCAACTGGTTCCACGGGACGGCGAAGCCGACGGTCGCAATGTCCTGGCCCTTTGGTTTGATCTTGCCCTTGAAGCCACTCGTCAGCTCTTCGGTCTTATCGATGATGATCTGCGCGTCTCTGCCGTCGCCGTACTTGGCGCCGATCAAGACACTCTGTGCGTCGTACGCCTTCTTGCCCTTGTTCTCGATGCGAACAGACGCGATCACGATCTCGCCGTCAGTTGCCTCCGCCCCGCGATCTGCCTTGGCCGCTCTCTTCGCGACCGTGCCGGCGATGTCGATCACCAGGCCGTCGTCGAACTGAGCCATGTCGTTGAGGGTGAACTGCTGTCTCTTCGGCGCCTCGCCCGGTGTCGCGGCTGTTGCACTGGGGCTCGGGGTCGCGCTCGGAGCGGCTGGCACAGGTTGAGGGCTGGCGCCACCCGCCGTCACACTGGGCCGCGGCTCGGTGGCCGGCTGTTGGTCGCAAGCGGTAAGAACGCCACACGCCGTAAGAGCAAGGATGACACCGATGAGCGCCCCCGAGAGTCGCCTCATAGACCGACACGGTACCGGTTAGTTCATTTGTCTAGCTGCCCGAAGGCTGCCGCTAAGGTGGACGCGTGAAATGGAAGGTGGTGCTCGCCGCCGGAGCAATCGCCGGAGGCGCGTTCTGGTTCGTACGCCGTAAGTCCCGGCGCGCCGCGGAAGATGCCGAGCTGTGGTCAGAGGCCACCGACCCCATCGTGCGCTTCGGCGAATCCTGACGTAATCAGCTTCTGGCCGGAGCTACAAGCCGGATTCGCGTACTAGAGCTGGCGGAGCCTGACAACGCCAGGCATCAATCAGTAGCTCCCGCAACTCCATGTCGTCGATGGCTGCTAAGCGGATGAGCACCGCCGGGAACCCGTTGTAGTGGGGTTCGGTGAAGAACTTCTCTGGGTCCGACGCCAGCAGCGCTTCCTTTTCTTCGTTGCTTGCAGTCCTGATCGCAAGCACACCGGGGTTCGGCACGCGAGGCTTCTTCGGATGAACGCGCTCATTCCACAGCCATGCCATGCCCTTGATCTTTGAGCCTCGGCGTACGCCGAGGTGAGTCCCCTCGGCAGTTGTCTCCGGAAGGGTCAACGCAATTCGCCGTGCATCCTCGAAATCGGCCACGACCCCTCCTCCCAGCGAAATTCAGGATTCTGCAAACATCCCGGCGATCTCATCCGGTAGATCACCGTCGATAAGCAGTGTCACTGTGTCGCCAGCTCGCAATCGGGTGTCGCGGTTTACCGGCAGCAGCAGTCCATCGCGTACGACGATACTGATCCAGATATCGCTCGCCAGATTCGCGATCTCCTGCACGGTCAAGCCGTCAGCCGCCGATCCGGCTGCAACACTCAGCTGATGTGCAGTGTCCGGTTCAGCTTGCAGGCGTACGCCGACCGCCCAGGGCTCCGGTCGGACAGGCTGCATCGGCACGCCCAGTCGTTGGGCAACGACGGGAGCCAGACTGCCTTGGACGACAACGGAGAAGATCACGACGACGACGACGATTCCGTAGAGACGTTCCGCATCGGGTACATCCGCTGCCAGGAGCAAGTCGCCGAGCAAGATCGGCACCGCTCCTTTGAGTCCGGCGAACCGTATGAACACCCGCTCCCCACGATCAAGCTGGGCGCGAACCAGGCAGAGCCCTATGACGAGTGGCCGGATCACGATGGCAAGAGCCAGGCCAAGAATGACTCCTGGGAACCAGACGTCCAGGCGAGCCAAAACCTTTAGATCAACGGTGAGCCCGAGGACGACAAATGCCACGATCTCGGCAAGCCCTGCCAGCGCCGCGTGAAACCGCTCAATCTCACGCTGGTATGGGGCACGGCGGTGGCCGATGACGATGCCGGCAACGAAGACGGCCAGGAAGCCAGATCCGTGCAGCAGTGTCGTCACGCCGTACAGCAGCAGCACGCTGGCCAGGGTTCGCAGTGGGTACAAGGCCTCGCTCGGGAGGGAAACCCGGCGCATGAACCACAGCAAGGCGATGCCGCCAGCAACACCGGCTGCCAGGCCAATCGTCATCTGAAGGACGAAACCCGCGGCCACGCGGCCGAAGGCGGCTCCGCTGACCCCGCCAACTGCGAGCAGTCCGCCCATCAAGGCGATTCCGACCGGGTCATTGGCCCCGGATTCGCCCTCCAAGATCGTGCCGCTACGACCCGCGATCTCCTGCTGCCCGAGGACTGAGAAGACGACCGCCGGATCGGTCGGGGACACCGCTGTTGCGACCAGCAGAGCGACGTACCAGGCCAAACCGAAGGCCAGATGCAGCAGCACGCCGCCAGCTGCTGCGGTCAGGAAGGTTCCTAGCACCCCGAGGAGAATGATCAGTCCGAGAGCCGGGCGTAGTCGCAACCAGCCAATGTGCCGGCCGCCATTGAACAAGATCAAAACCAGTGCCACCGAAACGACCTGCTGGACCGTATCGTCCTGTGGTGTCGGAACTCCAGGAACGGCTAGTGCGCCGATGGCGGCGGCAGCCAGCATCCACACCGGCGCTGGGATCCTGAGGCGCGCTGAGAGCCGGTTCACCAGGACGGCCGCAAGGGCGACAGCGCTGGTTACCGCGATGATCAAGGCGAACCGGGCTGTGTCGGACACGTACTGCTCCTCGGCGGAGTCGACGATGCGGAGGCCGATTTGCCGACCAGCCTTCCCGGCACACCGGTGCACACACTACGCGTGTTTGATTGACTCGCTCGATAAGCTCGCTCGGCGCGGATCGCGCGCTGAAATGCCGCTGCCTTCCTCACTCGCTCGCAGCCAGCAGTACAACCAAACCAACGGTCTCGGGCCGCTGCTCACTCGCTCGTGCAGGACAGCGGCACACGCGATCCGGTGCGTTGATGTGAGCTGGCAAATGCTCGCGGCAATCTGGACTACATAGGAGCATCGGCACTCCGATCGCCCTGGCCGAGAGCATGTTCCCCAGGCGCCGGACCGAGCCGTGGCTGCATATGCCCGGACTGATAATCATCGCGGTGCTCGACAGCTTGGGCCTGCTTGCCGCGTTTGGCACTACGTGGCTCGAGTATCGCTACCTTGCATCGCCGGTTCACCTGATTGGCGCAGCGCTGGTCGCTGATCTTGATCATTGCCGGCATGCCGTTGACCAACCGGCGGCGCCCCGCTCATCCGGCTGCTGAAGCATCACGGCATGCGCCTGCAGCATGGCTCGTCGGCATCGCCTAGGCCGTCGCGGCCAGCGTCGTCGTGCTCGCCCCGCACCTGAGGAGAGAAGGTAAGTCACTCGTCCGTGGCTGCCTCGCACCGACGCTTAGTCCCCTACCCTCATCACATGAGCTCAGAGAGGGTCGAGGACTTCGCCTACGGGTGGTCGTTGCCTCGAGGTTTAATCATCCTCCTCGGACTGGCTGCGGCCTTGATCGCAGCCTTGGGCATGAGGGAGTTCAAAGAGATTCTCGGTCCGGTGTTCTTGGCACTGGTGCTCTCGATTGCCGTTCACCCGGTACGCCGCTTCTCCGACCGCCGCCACTGGCCCGCTTGGGTTGGCATCATCTTGAGCCTGCTCGTGGTCTATGGGATCGTCGTCGGGCTTTTTGCGATTCTGGTGATCGCCGGCATTCAGTTCGCAACATTGCTACAGGACTACGCCCCGCAGTTTCAGGCCTTTCTGCAGCAGGCCGGCCAACTGCTGGAGTCGGTCGGGGTCAGTCAGCAGACGCTGGAGGACCTGGCGAACCAGATGAGCCCAAGCAGGCTTGTGAGCTTTGCCGGCAGTGTGCTCGGCGGTCTGGCAGGCGTGCTCGGCAATATCTTCTTCCTTATCGTGCTGTTGTTTTTCACAGTGACCGATGCCGGCGACTTCGCCTCCAAACTTGGAGGCATTACACCCCGCGGCCAGCGTCTCGCGGACGCGTTTCAGCAATTTGCTCATGGATCTCGTCAATATCTGGCGGTGGCGACGATTTTTGGCGCCATTGTCGCAACCTGTGACGTCATAGCACTGTGGATTCTGGACATCCGCTATGCCTGGCTTTGGGGACTGTTGGCATTCATCACCAATTACATCCCCAATATCGGCTTTATCATCGGGTTGTTACCACCGACGATCATCGCGCTGCTCGACAAGGATGTGGTGACAGCGATTATCGTGGTCGTCGTCTACTGCGTCTTGAACTTCGTTATCCAGACGATCATCCAGCCGCGGGTTGTTGGGGTAACAGTTGGCCTCTCGGCGACATTGAGCTTCCTATCCTTGATCATCTGGGCAACGATCCTCGGCGCTAGCGGCGCATTTCTTGCTATTCCGTTGAGCTTGTTCGTTAAATCCTTGTTCATCGACGTGGATCCGGAGCATGACTGGGTGGTACCGCTCTTGTCCAGCGGGAACGGCAAGAACGGCAACGGCAAGAGCCGGAACATTGGCAAGAATGGGGTTGAGGTGGCTAAGGCCAAGGAGTCAACTCCAGTCGAGCCGGATGAGAAGCCTGACGCCGATGCATCGAGCCCTTAGAGAATCCCGAGGCTCTCCGCCCGCAGCACCGCCTCCCGCCGGGTCTGTACACCGAGCTTGCGGTACGTCGAGCGCAGATGCGTTTTCAGCGTGTTTCTCGAAATAAACAAGGCCGAACAAAGTTCGCGCTGATCTAACGGAGTAGGCAAATACTGCAGAATCTCCAGCTCGCGTACTGAGAGCGGATCCGGCAATTGACCGCCGTAAACCGGCTGCCGCCTCAAAGACGCGAGCAACTCGATCACCTGTTCCCCGTACGAGGTGATACGACGCCGTTCGGCCTCCAGTACCGGGGCAATCGCTGCGGCGATTTCAATGTAGGGATGGCGCCATCCGTGGGCCTCGGTGCTCTGCAACGCCAGCCGGAGGTAGTGCGACGCCCGATCGAACATCTCCGCCCGGAAGGCCAGGCTTGCGGCCCCTAGCAGCACCCGTATGCGTAGTGCCTCCGAGCGGCCCCTAAGCAGTGCCGACTCCAGTGGCAGATTGCTGATCAACAGCTCTGGATCCATCTCAAGCAGGCCGCCCCGCGGATCCAAGGCGACCCGCTGCATAACCCAGGCCCACAGATACGACTGATGGCGCGATCTCTCACTAGCGCCGGGCGATGAATCGAGTGCTAGATCAAGTGCCTTTGAAAAATCACCGGACCCTAAGTAAGCCTCGATTCGAACGGTCGCCCACAGGGATCCGATGGAGGACCACTGCCGCACATAGGGATGTGAGTCGATCAGATCATCGAGCATCAACGCACAGCCGAGCCAATCGTTATCCCGAGTCAAGCGCTGCCTCGCGTCGGTGATCGTTTGCAGCGCCTGGCTGATCGATTGCGGAAAAGCCGATCGGGCACGGCCGTCCTCAGCATGATCAAATTGCGTGGCCACATGCTCATCGGTCTCCATCTGCAGCCACTGCCATGCCGTTCTCATGGGTCCTGGATGATCCAGAACGCCACGAGCGCTCTCACGGTCGATCAAGGCCACAGCGCGATTGAGAGACTGCCGGGCAGTCCGAAGATCACCCGCGACAACTGCAACCCAAGCTCGAATTTCAAGATCACCGAGCTGTGCATATGGAGACGACTCGTTGCGTGAGTCCCGAGCCTCGTTGAGCACTGCATCAACGGCGGCTGCCTGGCCCGCTGCGAAGAGACATGCGGCATGCAGCTGATACCACGCCGAATGGAGTCCTCGCCACGCAGCAGTGCCACCGTTTGCAGAATCCCGCCCAGGGTCCACTTCCAAGATTTGGACCGCCTCATGAGTTTGGCCGCGTTCAGCCAAGAGCCAGGCCTCCAAGAACCTGAGCACCTCGGTTTCCAGCCTGGTGCCACCGGAAGGCGCAGCGTTCAAAACCGCAGCCACCGATCTGGTGGCCTCCATGCGGGCGCCGCTTCCCACTTTGAGCAGGATCGAGGCCAACCGCGCGCTTAGGCTGGCATCCAGCTGGGACTCTGGCAATCGCGCGATGGTGTTCTGGACCCAGCTCCAGTCGCCGGTGACGAGCGCGACACATGAGCCAGCCAGCACCGACTCGGCAAGCACATCCCACGATTGACCCGGCACTGCCAAAGCTGCCGCCCGTGTGTGCTCGCCATGTCGCGAAAACCACTGCGCCGCCAGCGCGGACAGCCGCCGCACCTCGTGAGGTTCGGAGCGCATTAGTTCAGCGAGCAGCAAGGCCCGAAACATCGGGTGGTAGCGATAGGGCCAGCGGCGGTCGGGGAGTCGATGAAGAAAGCCCGGCTGGACATGGGCTCGCTCCAGCAGCAGCGCGCTGTCTGAACGGCCGGTGAGTTGGTCAGCCAGTTCAGCGTCGAGAAACTCGCTGACTGAGGTCTGAAGCAGAAAGTCACGAAGATCATCAGCGGTATAGGCAAGCGCTTGTCCCATCAGATAGCTGCCTACCGCGGTGTCCCCCTGCAGCAGAGTCGAGAAGGCCTCGTCGGAATGGGCGCTCCTAGACAGCGGAGTTGTAGAAAGCCTCAGTCCCGCCGGCCAGCCTTCGGTGTGGACCCAGAGCGCGTGGGCTTGTTCAGTACTCACGTCAAGGTGGTTCGCCGCGAGGAAGAGACGGGTCTCATCCTCATCGAACGAGAGATCGTCAGCCCGGATTTCCCTCACCTTGCCGGCCATTCGGGCCTCATGAAGCGCCAGGATCGGATCGCTCCGAGTTGCAATAACGAGGTGGCGATTGCTGCTGGCGCGGCGCAGCGCATATCTGAGCTGGCCAGTAGTGCGATCGCGGTCCAAGAGGTGTAGATCATCAATGATCAGTGTCACAACTGGAAGGCTGAAAGCTTCGCGAACCTGATCCCAGAATTCCCATTGGTCGGTGATCTCAGCTGGGTCCAGGCGGATGACCGGCTGGACGTCGGGGGACCACTGGCGCAGCAGCGTGGTCTTGCCATAGCCGGCTGGGGCGGAAATGAGCATGATCGGCTCCGAAGCGTTTCCAGCCAGCTGGAGAAGCCTCTGACGAGTGATGACACCGTCTTGAGAAATAGCCGTCCTTCGGTAGAAGGCAATCGTGTGAACTGAACTGCCAGGGGCTCCCTTGTACCTGGCTCGCCCCACGATCGTCGGCTCGTTAGTCCCCCGAAAACGCGCCGTTTTACATGCTAAGGGCGCGGCTATTTCACGTCCACCCTGCTCTCTGCCGCATTTCCAGCAGCTGAACTCCCAGATCCTGCATCGCCTCCAGCGCGCCATGCAGCTCGGCTTGATCGCGGAAGGCTCCTACCAGAATCGCGCCGTCGGAGGTTTCCTCGAGTCGCAGCCCAAGAGGTTCCAGCGCCGCAACCAGTGCGTCGGTCAGCTCACCGCGTACGCGGATCTCATATATCAGGCGCTCAGCGCCCCGAGTCATGACCGTGCCGCAACGGTTTGGCCGGTGGTCGCCAAGGCCCATATCACGAGCACGTCGATGGCGATGAGAACGATGGCCCAGAACGGTTGCGACGGCAGCCACAGGGAGTTCAACAGACCGTTCAGGACGGCCAAGCCGACAGCCGTCCAGATTGCCCAGGACGCCCCTTTCAGGACCAACCAGCCGATGATGACGAATAAGACACCGAGAAGCATGTGGATCCATCCCCACACTGTGGTGTCAAAGCGGAAGAGATAGCTGCCCAGCCGTGCAAACACCTCGTCATTGACCACACCCGCCAGACCAAGGAAGAATTGACATCCTCCGGCCATGATCAACATCGCGGCCGCGAACACCGTAATGCCGATCGCCCACGGGCTCTCTGCTCTGGAGCTCCTTAGGGACATGCCGCGCCTCCGTACGTTGACTCGCAACGCCATAGTCAGATACAGGCACAGTGCTCTTGATCGGCTCACCAGACATCACTCTTCCGGGGTGATCTTTGGTGTGGAGCGACCCGAACTCCTTATATATAGGTCACTGGGTCAGAGCAGTTCTATCCCGGTGAGGGGCCGGTCCATGACGAGCGCGTGAAGGCCTTCGCGGCCGGCGCGGTCACCTCAATCACTGGAGAGCTCAACTACGCGCATCGGCTTCCGAGGTGTCGAGGGCTTGTGAGCTGGCGCTAGCCCCTACCGCGACCGGAGTGGAGTCAACGACTTCAGCGGGCGCAACCGTGTCCGACTCGGCCGTCGGCGGCTCTGCCGTCTCGGGCGTCGGCGTCTCCAGCGCAGCTGGGCTCGGCGGCCTACCGAGGAACTCGATGATCACCAATGCAATCAAGACTCCGATCGTGATGCCGACGATCACCTTCCCGGTTGGCTGATCCCAAAACACCAGCACGAGCGCTCCGATGGCCACCACCGCGATGCGTAGCACTCGCTTGTAGGTGTAAACCCAAGCGCCAACCGGTCCGGTACGGAATCCGGCCCTTTCAGCACCGCCTCGCATCCAGCCAATGCCCCTGCTCAAGCCGGCCCGCGCCCGGACCGCAGTGACGGAGCGGCCCATGAAGAAGCCGGCGAGAGCGATGACCAGACCGAACACCAGCACGGTACGCAACCCGAGCCGCAGGAAGCGGACCAGAGTGTCGTAGAAGGAGGCCGCGGCGTCGTGGTTCAGGATGCCGAGCGGCAGAGCGTTGAGATAGATCGATCGCAACAAGGCAATCCCGAGTCCGAGCACCAGCATGCCGACTGCCAATCCCAAACCCGCTCCTACCAGCGCGCGGCTGTGGCCCTTAGCGATGTAGACGCCCAGCGCTAGGAAGATCAGCGCGATAACCGGCAACCAGTTTCCCATCGCGTTGAGCAGACTGAATGCGCTCTGAGCTTTGGTGATCAGATCCGATTGCAAGATCGTGAACGAAGGGTTGATGTCTGGAATGCGACTGGCCAGGTCGAAGCCCCTGTCGACCAGCCGTTGTTTGACTACCTGAATGAACGGCCCAAGGTTGATACTGACGGTGTCGTTGGCGATCGTGACGCCCTGACCGGTCTGGCCGGTCAACGCGGCAACTAGCGCTTGGTGAGCTGACCGGTTGGCCGTCACCCACGCATCTGCAAACGCGTCGCTAGCTACGACTTTGCCGACTTCGGTGCGTACGAAGCTCTGGACTCCATCCGACATCGGCCCGGACAGTGCGTGGAGTCCTGCCGCAACGCGTGGAGGTAGGCCGCGGTTGGCTAGTGCGTCCACAGCCTCATTGGTAAGTCCTGTTACATCGAGTTGCGCAAAGATCTCGGCGGTGATCTTGTCCGCTACAGCGTTCTGAATCGCTGGATCCCGAGCGAGCGGCGCAACAGTCGTCACGTAGCGATCGGTATCGGTGACTAGGTTTTTCGTCCAAACCGCGACTACGGACAGCGGCGCCAGAATGCAGCCGATGATGATGAGCAAAGTCGCCACTACGGAGCGCCAGCGCTGTCGACGAGGGCGCACGGATGGCGGTGGGATGACAGGTTGCTCGCTCACAGCAGTCGGAGCAGCGGCGACTTGCGAGCGTAGCTCGGCTACCTCAGCACGGAGCCGTTCAAGCTCGGTCCGCTCGTCCCCGCTCAGGGCAGCATCGTCAGGCACCGCAGTGCCATCCGAGCTTGCAGTCACGCTGCAACCATCTCCCGAAAAGGTGAGGCGCGGCATCACCCATGACGGGTGACCTGGAAATGCACACCCACCCTTCCGCGGAAAGTGGTCCAAACCGACGAGGCTCAATCGATTCAGCCCCGCCGTATGCGACCACTCTCCGCGGAAGGCATCCCCGCGGGTGGTGTCAGTCTTCGGTGTCGGCCTCTTCGGCGGCTGTTGTTTGATTCCCGCCAGCGGCCTTGGCGTCTTGTTCGATCTCCGCTGTGTCGGCTTTGATCTCCTTGGTCTCGACCTTTTCCGCCCGTTCCATCGAGCTCTTGATGTCGTCTTCCATCTCCGAAACACCGACGACGACGAGACCGGCCTGGCCCTCGTCGAGGTATTCGCCGAGCTCCTTGAGATCACTACGGCTCATGCCAGCCGCTGCGTGTCCGGCAACTGAGCCGAGTATGGCGCCACCGGCAGTCGTAGCTGCGAGGAGGCCGCCACCAATTGCGGCGAACGGGAACAGCGCCACAACGAGCCCGGTAGCAAGACCAACGCCGCCGCCGAGCACTCCGCCGACCCGAGTGGGGGTTTCATGCTTCTTGGTGATTCGGACCTTGCCGTTCTCTCGCTTCTCGATCACTGCAGCGTCGTACGCGTCCAGCATGCCGGCCTTGGTATGGAGTTCCTTGACCAGCTCGTAGTCCCACTCCGCGTCCTCGACGCTGGGGTACACACCGACGTACGCCACAAATGTGTCGACCGCCATCTTCATCTCCTTTGATCTTTGAGTCCCACCGAGTTGTCAGAAACTCAGCACCGTATCTGGTGCTCTGCTTCTGACAAGTCAGCAGTATGGACGCGCCACGCTACTGGAGCATCACCCTGTCCGGGTGAGCCGCAGCGCTCTAGGCGGCGAAATGATCAGGACATGGCTGATCGAGACGATGAGATGTTTCTGCGTGTTGCCAGGATGGAGGCGTTCAGCGATGGCGTGTTCGCCATCGCTATCACGTTGCTCGTGCTGGAGCTGTCAATCCCGCCGGGTTCGGAGGACCACTTTCTCCGCGCAGTCCTCGACCAATGGCCTTCATATCTGGCGTACGTCGTGAGTTTTGCGACGATCGGAGCAATCTGGTTGGGCCACAACTCGATCACTCATTACTTACATAGTGCGAGTACGAGCTTCCTAAGGCTCAATCTGGCCCTGCTCCTTGTGGTCTCGTTCCTGCCCTTTCCCACCAAATTACTCGCCGAAAATCTTGGATCCCGCTCCAGTGAGCGGGTTGCAGCCACCATTTACGGGATCGCCCTACTTGGTGCCATGTTGTTGCTGTCGTTGTTGTGGCAGACCGCAGTGAGTGGGAAGCTCGTGCATCCAGACGCTGACGATGAAGAGATCAAGCTCCTTACCAGGCGGCTCCGCCCGAGCATGGCTCTCTATGTCGTGATGATCATCGTGGGTTTGTTCACCCCGCTGGTCGCGACATTCGGATACCTCGTGGTCGCCTTCCTGTTGATCTTCCCGGTCAACTTGGGGCGTCGAAAGAAGCCTGAACCTGCCAGCAGCTGAGGCGCTCACCCAGCAAGGGTGATGCTGGCAGCCCGTGTATTGCGCGAGCCTGATCACAGCGCGGTCTCGTTCCAGAGAGGTGGCCCCTGCATGCCTGATGACAAGCCGAACATCCTGGTGATCTGGGGCGACGACATCGGGATCACCAACCTGAGCTGCTACAGCGATGGATTGATGGGCTACCGCACGCCGAACATCGACAGAATCGCCGATGAAGGTATGCGGTTCACAGACTCCTACGGGGAGCAGAGCTGCACCGCCGGTCGCTCAGCATTTATTACCGGTCAGAGTGTTTTTCGGACTGGGCTCAGCAAGGTTGGTGTCCCCGGGGCTGATATCGGGCTGCGATCTGAAGATCCGACCATTGCTGAATTGCTGAAACCGCTCGGGTACGCCACCGCTCAATTCGGCAAGAACCATCTCGGCGACAAGAACGAGTTCCTACCTACGGCGCACGGCTTTGATGAATTCTTTGGCAACCTCTACCACCTCAACGCCGAAGAGGAGCCTGAGTTACCCAACTGGCCGTCGGTTGAGGAGTTTCCGGTGTTCAACGAGCGGGCGCGTCCCCGCGGCGTCATTCGATCATGGGCGACCGACGCCGCCGACGACACCGTCGACGGCCGCTATGGACGCCGCGGAAGGCAGCGAATCGAGGACACCGGCCCGCTGACCAAGAAGCGGATGGAGACCATTGACGACGACACCACTGAGGCGTGCATCGAGTTCATCGAACGGCAGAGCGGGGCTGGAACTCCGTTCTTCGTATGGATGAACATGACCCACATGCATCTCCGCACGCACACCAAGCCGGAGAGTCTCGGGCAGGCGGGGCGCTGGCAGTCGCCGTACCACGACACGATGATCGATCACGACAAAAACGTCGGCCAATTGCTCGATGCCATTGATGAACTCGGCATCGCCGACGACACCATCGTGGTGTACTCCACCGACAACGGCCCGCACATGAACACCTGGCCGGATGGTGGCATGACCCCATTCCGGGGCGAGAAGAACACCAACTGGGAAGGTGCATTCCGAATCCCCGAGCTCATCCGTTGGCCAGGGAAAATCCCAGCTGGCGTGGTCTCTAACGAAATCATCCAGCATCACGACTGGCTTCCGACCTTCGTCGCCGCGGCGGGGGAGCCAGACATTGTCGAAAAGCTCAAGGCTGGGCACAACGTGGGCGACAAGGCCTTCAAGGTGCATATCGACGGCTTCAACTTGCTGCCGTACCTGACCGGTGAAGAGGAGAAGAGCCCACGCAAGGGCTTCGTCTACTTCTCCGATGACGGTGATGTACTCGCTCTCCGGTTCGACAACTGGAAGGTCGTGTTCATGGAGCAGCGGGTCGAGGGCACACTGCGAGTCTGGGCTGAGCCCTTCGTTCCGCTCAGGGTGCCGCTGTTGTTCAACCTGCGTACCGACCCCTTCGAGCGGGCGACCATCACCTCTAACACCTATTACGACTGGTTGTTCGACAACGACTATCTGGTCTTCGCTTCGCAGTTCATCATGAGCGATTTCCTGGCCACATTCCGTGAGTTCCCGCCTCGGCAGCGAGCAGCCACCTTCAGCATCGACCAGGCCGTCGAGAAGCTCCAGTCGTTCCTCGCCGGCGCATGAGCATGATGCGATGAGCGGATGTCGATGACGGAAACAGCCGCACCACAACCCAGCGAACGGTTACGTTCGTTGTACGCGCCAGCTGCCTGGCCGTTCGTGCGGCAGGCGGGCTGGCTGTCCATCATGGCGGGGCTGCTCTTCGTTGTAGCTCAGGCCGTGATGTGGACACTCGACCAGCGCATGAATGTGGAGACAGCGCAGAATCCGGTCTTCATTGCGGCCAAGATCGTCCTTCTCGGGGGCTTCATCGTGCTGATGTTCGCCCTGATCGGCGTGCATGGTCTTCAGGCTCAGAGAGCAGGCCGATTGGGCGTCGCTGCTTTCTCAGCAGCGATTGTGGGCACCATGATGTTGGGGGGTGACCTGTGGTTCGAGGCATTCGCCGTCCCATGGCTCGCCGGCGGGCCCGCACCGCAGAGCCTGACCGCCAAGCCATCACTGATCTTCGGACTAGGTGCCCTCGCCAGCTATTACCTCTTCGCCGCCGGATGGACCTTATTCGGCATCGCCTGTTTGCGGGCGCGCGTGTTTCCGGTCGCAATTTCGATCGTCGTCATTCTCGGTGGGCTCGCCGGATACCAGGCACTGCTGGCGCCTTGGGGAATCCCACTAGGCGTGGCGTTCACAATCTTGGGGATTTGGATTGTCGCAAGGCGACCGGTCGTTTTGGAAACGATGTGAAGTGAGCATGGACACATTGAGGTCCTGGAACGGCGGCGCAACCAAGTCGGCGATCACCGAGTTTGTCGCGCGCGTAAGCAAGGAGGGTGGGGCCGATTACGTGGAGCCGGCCGCCAGGGTCGCTGTCTTCGACAATGACGGCACCTTGTGGACCGAAAAGCCGCTCGTCATCCAACTCGACTTCACCATTCGCCGCTTTCGCGAGATGGCCGAAAGCGATCAGGCGTTGCGGACCCAGCAGCCCTACCAAGCCGCGTACGAGAATGACATGAAGTGGCTCGGCGCGGCCGTGGTGAAGCACTACCACGGTGACGACAGCGATTTGAAGTTGTTGATGGTCGCCGTTCCCAAGGCATTCGAGTCAGTCACTGTCGAGGATTACGACCGACGGGTCAAGGAATTCTTCAACGACGCCCATAATCCAGGGCTCAAGCGGCCATACCGGGCATGCGGCTACCTGCCCATGGTTGAGCTGCTCCGTTACCTGGAAGCGAATCGCTTTACTACCTACATCGCGTCCGGTGGTGATCGGGATTTCATGCGACCCGTTGCGGGCGACATGTATGACATCCCGCCCGAGCGGATCATCGGCAGCGCATTAGGCATCACCTATTCGACCGAAGGCGGCCAGTCGCTGCTGCTCTACAAGGGTGCGATGGACTTCTTCGATGACGGGCCAGAGAAGCCGATCCGAATTTGGAGTCGGATCGGTCGCCGGCCCATTCTGGCGTTCGGTAACTCCAACGGCGACGTGCCGATGCTGGAGTTCTCAGGCACGCCGAGAACGCCGTCTCTCCGGCTATTACTGCTGCATGATGATCCTGAGCGAGAGTTCGACTACGCCGCCGGGGCGGAGCGTGCCCTCGATCTCGCCGCCCAGCAGGATTGGACCGTGGTAAGCATCAAGAACGACTGGAACACCGTTTTTGCCGACGGAACATGACAGCTACCCATGGACTCGAGCGGATTCCGGCCCAGACGTACGCGATGGGATCGGACCAGCACTATCCGGAAGAAGGACCGGCTCATCGAGTAACGGTGGATGGCTTCTGGATCGACGCGCATCAGGTCACCAATGCTCAGTTCGCGCAGTTCGTCGCCGACACCAGCTATGTGACGGTTGCCGAGCGCCCACTAGAGCCGGCCGACTTTCCAGGTGCGCCGGAGGAGAATTTGCAGCCCGGATCAATGGTGTTCACTCGTACGGCTGGGCCGGTCAACCTTCGCCACATCAATCTGTGGTGGATCTGGACGCCAGGAGCCTCCTGGCGGCATCCCGAAGGCCGTGCCTCCTCGATCAAGGGACGCGAAGATCATCCAGTGGTGCACGTCGCCTACGAAGACGCCGAGGCGTACGCGAACTGGGCCGGTCGGAGCTTGCCGACCGAAGCGGAATGGGAAGCTGCGGCACGTGGTGGCTTGTCTCAAATGATCTTCACCTGGGGCAACGAGCCCGAGCCGACCGGCGAGCGGCTAGCCAACTTCTGGCACGGCGACTTTCCGTGGCGACCTGATCTTGGTTACGGCACCACGACGCCTGTCGCATCGTTCCCGCCGAACGATTACGGGCTGTACGACATGGCCGGCAATGTCTGGGACTGGACCGTTGACTGGTACGCCGACCGCCATCCGGCCGAGGTTGACAAGCCTTGCTGCATTCCTCGCAATCCGCGAGGCGGCGTCATCGAGGCAAGCTATGACCGTCGGCAACCGCAGTTTCGGGTGCCACGGAAAGTGATCAAGGGCGGCTCATATCTTTGTGCCGACAGCTATTGCATGCGTTATCGACCGGGCGCACGTAGGCCGCAGATGATCGATACCGGGATGAGCCACATCGGTTTCCGATGCGTAGTCCGAGACAGCGGCACTTGATAAAGCGGAGTTTGGTTATCGTCCTCGGGTGTTGTCAGCGCTGCTATGGGGTGCGGTTGCGGCTTCCTCCCTCGTCATCGGAGCGTTGCTTGGGGTCGCTCGAAACTGGGATTCTCGCCTGATTGGGGCTGTTCTCGGATTTGGCGCCGGAGCGCTTATTTCCAGTGTCTCGTTCGAACTTGTCGAAGAAGGACTGCGAGCGGCAGGTGGCGGTCCGGTAGCGCTGGGACTTGCAGCAGGAGCGCTCGCTTTCTTCCTGGGTGATCGTGGTGTCGAGCGCATGGGCGGTCGTTCTGGCGCGACGGCTGCCGGTTTCCCGCTGTTATTGGGTGCGTTGTTGGACGGAATCCCAGAGCAAGTGGTCCTCGGCATCGGATTGGCCGCCGGTGAAGGGATCAGCGTCGCACTGCTGGTCGCGATCTTCGTCTCGAATCTGCCCGAATCGATCGGCTCGGCCATCGACATGAAGTCCGCGGGAAGACCATCCCGCATGATCATCTCCGGGTGGGTGATCGTGGCTGTTGTGTGCACCTTGGCAACAGTCGCCGGCTACTGGGTCTCCTCACTCGTTGGGGACCGCTTCACCGGCGGTGTCGATGGGTTCGCGGCCGGAGCCCTTCTTGTCATGCTGGTTGGGTCAATGATTCCGGAAGCGAACGAGAAGGCGAGCATCAGCGCTGGACTCACTGCCGTACTCGGCTTCGCCGTAGCTGCAGGGTTATCCGCGATCTCCTGAAACCGTGCTCGCTCACTCATCTGGAATCCAACCACCGCTGTTACACGTGCAATTGAATACGCACCAATCGCCCATCCGGCTGCCCTCCGGTGGGCGATTGGTGCGTACTAATCAGGGAGTACGGCTGGGAATCACTCCTCGGTGAAGACCTCGCGAAGCTTCTGCTCCTGTTCGGCGGAAAGATTGCTGGCAATCAATTCGGCGCCGGTGTCCTTGAAGGTGTCCTTGATTCGATCGATCACCGCGTCAGAGCTGAGCACAAAGAGCGCTGATGTGCCCGGTGTGACGCGCTGCTTCACGCCGTTGATGAAGTCGTCGCTGATGCCGACATCGGTCATCGAGCCGGCCAGCGCACCAATACCAGCGCCTATCGCCGCCCCTAGCAGCGGCACGAAGAAGATCAGTCCAAAGAGCATTCCCCAGAATGTGCCGCCGAGTGCTCCTGCTGCGGTCATGTTGCTCAGCTGCCGCGTCTTCGGCTTCTTCTTCCCCGGTTCCCAGGAGACGACTGCAGCGTCCTGAATCTTGATCAACTCCTGGGATGCAAGTCCCTGCAGTCTCTGGGAAGCTTGTTCAGCGCCATCGACGCTGTTAAAAGCCCATGCGGTCAGTGTCGCCATAAGGAGTTCGTCCTCTCTCTACTTGTGAATCACCGGCCAACCCGATGAGGCGATCCATCCGACAGCATCCTCGAGACTTAAGCAAGCCGCCTCACACCCGAGGGGTGATTTTCCTCAATCACCACAGCAGGTCAGGCCACCCCGACGAGCGGGTCGTGGCGCTCTTGAGTCAGCCATACTCGGGGTCACTGAGGTAGCCGTGGAGCTTCGCGTGTCGGCGGCGCGCGATCTTTACAGCCACACCCGGCGCCCAGCCATAAACGATCAAGCTGATCACGACGGACACCACGGTACCGAGCCAAAGCCCGGCCGCGGGTATCTGGTGTGGTGGGTGCCCCTGATGGGCGATTAGCCAGATAGTCAGAGTTGGCAGGAGTAGCACCAGGGCGATGACGGGCACCACAAGGAATGGCAGCAGTACCAGGACCATCCAGCGGAGCAACGCTGCGCGCCAGTCGGAGCGATGTTCCCAGCGCCACAGCAGGTTCCTGGGATGATAAGGCACCCACAGACCGACCCAGGCGGCGATGCTCAGCACGCCGAGTGGCAGAAACAGCAGCGTGATCGCCACCGCGGCGGCCATGTCATAACGATGCTGCACGATTCCGATCACGATCGCGACAATTGCCGCGGTTGGGCCGACAAATGAGGCTAGGACAAGGTGTTTTGCTCGCAGCCAGAGACGTAGTGCGGCCGGATCGTGCAACTGCGCCACGGCTCGTACGGCGTCCCGGCCTGCCACATTGGTCGCGGGTGTGTCGCCAAGCATCCACATTTCCAGGAAGTATGGAAACGCCAATGCCCCGTGAAGCGTGAACAGCCAGTTGACGATCCTGTCCGGCAACAAGAACCAGCAAAACGTCACCAGCAACGCGTTGAAGCCCACCGCAACCAAGTCATCGCGTCGCTCGGTGAAAATGCGCCGGTACTCCGCCCTGACCGCAGTCGAGAGGTCGGAAAGGCTGAGCTGGCCCGGCACGGCTCCGATTGTCCTCCAGAGCTGTCGATTTTGCGGCTCTCTGTACGTGGTATGGGTGACGCCATTCATCAACACATGAGGAGGAAACGATGGCGAAGTTCGTGTACCTGTACTCCGGAGGCGAGATGGCCGAGACCCCCGAAGCTCAGCAGGAGCAAATGCAGGCGTGGACTGCGTGGTTCGGCACGTTCAGCGACTCAGTGGTCGACGTGGGTAACCCGTTCGGCGCTGGAACGACTGTCAAGAATGGCAGTGCCAGCGGTGGCGGCGAGTCGAAGCTCGGTGGTTACTCGATCGTCAATGCTGAGTCGCTTGATGAAGCAGCAACTCAGGCAAAGGGATGTCCGGTGCTGCAGTCCGGTGGCAGTGTCGAGGTGTACGAAGCACTCGCTATGTGAGCTCGGAGCCGGCGGATCCCACTCCGCATCAGAAACTTGCACGTGGCATCAGTTGCGACTGGTGCCACGTGCTAGCTAGTGGCGCCAAGTTGCGGCAAGTGGCCCGGGCAAAGGCCCGAAGCACCCTTTCTCGAAGCACGCCGGGGCGATAGAGATCCCGCGAGATCCACCGGACAACCTGCAAGCCGAGATCGCGTACGGCATCCTCCCGGACCCTCTCCTCGAAGATCACGTCCTCAATGCGCTGCCCAGGCTTGAGCAGCCTGCCATATTTGATCTTCCCGTCGAACTCGCCAACCGTCTTGTATTCCTTCCAACGGAAGTCCACACGGGCGACGAGCCGACCGTCGGGTCCAAAGATCTCTTGCTGCAGCTCGGGTCGCGGCAGCCCTTCTTCCATGAGGCGTACGCGGCTCATCGACTCTCCAGCGCTTTCGCTCCGGGCGTCGAGGAACTCGACCACTCGGCGCGCTGCACGTACACCTGGCCAGCGCTCCATCAGTAGCAATCCAACCTGGAGCTCCTGTCGCGTCAGACCCAACGCCAATGCGCAATCACCGGCTGACACCGCTTGTGTCATGGGCACGGTACGGGCGAGGTCGAGCACGGTGCGTGCGAGCGATGTCACGGGAATGTTGTCGATCAAGACGATCTCAGACGGTTGAAGCGGAGCCCCATTCACCTGGACAACAGAGCGCTTGATCCCCTTGCCGCGGCGGTCGCGCGTCACATGAACCCTTGCCACCGCCTCCGACCAGACCGGCAGGCCGTGCATGACGGCCGCAGATCCATGGCTGAAGACGGCGCCGTCTCGAAGTTGAGGCGCCGTAGCGAGGATCAACCGTCGATGCCGCTCTTCGAGGAACTCGCCCGGCTTCTCATCCTGGCAGTAGGCGCCACGCCGTACGCGAACGAGCTCGCCGTCGCGTTGGAGTCGTCGAAGATCGACCCAGTTATAGCCCTGATCCAACAGATTGCGGGTGAGCCGGATGTTGTCCATGAGCACAGCCCAATGCATGCAGGGACGGCAGCGGAACCTCATTCCGACAGATCTGTGGATAACTCTCGCAAGGGGAAATGACCGCCTATGTAGACGTGATGCGGCTTAATCTCCGCACTTGGCACCACTAACTTGCGCGTGGCATCAGGTGCGCCTGATGCCAAGTCCAAGTTAGCGATGCCAAGTGGCGTCCGGGGACGCGCCGTTCCCGCGAAGCTACAGCTGGAGTCGGGTCGAATCTTCTTCGCCATGTTCCAAGACGAAGGCGAGGACTTCCGAAAGTGACGCGATGGCCAGTGCAACGCAGCTGTCTGCAGCGCCGTAATAGAGCCGCAGCTCATCGGAGTCGCGCCGGTGGATCACGCCGCAGGGAAAGACGACTCCTGGTACGTCGCCCATGAGCTCGTAGTCCTCGCGGGGGCCAAGGATCCATTCCGCGCAGCGGCGACGTACGTGCGTCGGCTCTTCAAGATCAAGAAGTGCCAGCCCTGCGCGGTAAAGCGAGCCCGCGGTGGTCTGGCGTACGCCGTGGTAGATCAACAGCCAGCCCTCGGGCGTTTCGATCGGCGGCGGGCCAATGCCGATCCTTGCCGAGTCCCACCAGCCGCCGGGCCTGGCTGCCAAGACGGGCTCCGGCGGCGACCAGCTGTGCAGGTCTTTGGAGCGGGAGAGCCAGATGTCCGCCCTATGGGTGAGTTGGGTAACCGGACGGTGCAGCAAGACGTACTCGTCGTGCACCCGTCGCGAGAGCAAGCCCCCGTTCTTGTCCTCGGGGGCACGCACCATGCCGAGGCGCTGGACCGAGCGGAAGTCCTTTGTGGTCGCCATCGAGAGGCCCGGTCCGCCAGGCCCGAAGGAGGTGTACGTGATCACCCAACTCTCAAGATCATCAACCCAGGTCAGCCGCGGATCTTCAAGGCCCCAGGCTTCGTGCGGCAGATCCGGGTCTGACGCCAGCAGAGGAGTCTCATCGACCACCCAGTTGGACACGCCGTTCTGCGAGCGAGCGACCGTTAGGTGACTAATGCCGCGTCTGTCCTCGACCCGGCAGAGCAGCACGGTGCTGCTGTCGACCTGTGCTGCTCCGGCGTTCATCACCGCATTGGCCGCGTACGGCCAGCGTTCTGGGCTGAGCAGAGGGTTTCCTCGATAGCGCTGGAAGAGTTCGCCGCTTATTTCACCGGAGGACCGCGCCATATATAGCAAGGTAATCGTCCACCATGCGATCGGCGCTGAACCGGCGCTCCGCCACGCTGCGCACCTTGCCACGATCAAGCTCGATTGCAGACTCGACGGCTGCCGCAGCCGACTGGACGTCTAACACCAGGAAACCAGTGACACCTTCATCGATGATCTCCGGCATCGATCCCCGGTTGTAGGCCACCACCGGCGTACCGGCAGCCATCGATTCGACGACCGAAAGCCCGAAAGGTTCAGCGAAGGCAACGGGATGCAGCAGGGCCGCAGCGGAAGCGAGAAGCTCGGCACGCTGCGTCGGACCTACTGAGCCGAGATAGCAAACTTGATGATCATCGATCAACGGCTCGATCTGCTCTGAGAAATACGACTGATCTTGGATCGGACCCGCGATCTTGAGCCGGCGTCCGGCGCGGCGGGCAATGTCAATGGCGTATGCAGTTCCCTTGTCGGGATGGATACGTCCGAGGATGACCAGATCCTCGCCACCGGTCGGCGAGAAGGTGAAGAGGCGCAAGTCGATCCCGTGGTAAATCGTGGCGACGTAATTCAGTTCCGGCGCTCGGTCGGCATCAGAGATGGAGACGTACGCCGAATCAGCCGCCTGGTAGGCCGGAAGGATCTTGGGATCCGAGAAGCCGTGAATGGTGGTCAGCATCCGGGTGCGGCAGAACGTTGAAAACGCCAAGGGCAGCCAGTCCAGGTGGTTGTGCACCAGGTCGAACTCGTCCGAGCGCGCCAGCGCACGGGCAACATGGAGACCTTCCCAAATGCGTCCATCCAGGTTGGCGTCTTCCTCATAGCCGCGAGGGGACACGCCGTCGAGGGTGGCAGCGGTTTGCGAGTCGCGTGTCGCGAAGAGCGTCACATCGACGCCGCGCTTGGCCAGACCATCGGCCAAGAGGCCGGTCACTTGTTCCCAGGGGCCGTAGTGCTTTGGTGGAGTCCGCCAGGCGATCGGGCCCAACAGTGCGATCTTCATCCAGCGATTCAGGGCCGCGTAATGCAGCTTTGCAGGCCGGCACTCTCAAGTGCCAGCAGTGCTTGCAGATAGGCCAGGGTGGATTCGGCGCCTTCATTGGGATTCAGACCCTCCGGTCCGAGACCGTCATGACACCCACCGGTGGCGAAGTCATAAACCGGCAATCCCTGGTTGTTTCGTCCCAAGAACCACTCGAACGCTCGCACCGCTTGCTGGCCGTACTCCCCATGATCGGTGTAGGCCGATGCCTCAATCAATGCCTCGACGAGTGCCGCCGCATCAATAGGTTGCTCGTCGCCTTCTTCGGCCCAAGGACGCGGAGGCTCATCGGCTCGCCGCCAGCGATTGCCCACCAAGCGGATTGTGTCGCCATCGACGGTGCACTGATCGGCGTACCAGTCGAGAGCCTGGGTCCCGCGCTGGATGATCTTGTCATTGTCGAGCCGCGCGCCGGCTGCGATCAGTGCTTGCGGCAGTCGGCCGTTGTCGTAGGTCAGGCTGTCTTCGAACCACACCCAACTCTCGCGGCGGTGCTCGTCGTACGCCTTGCATAGCCGGTCAGTGAGCGTGTCGAGGAGTCTCTGCAGCGGGGTTGGAAGAATGTCCATCGCGGGGCGGGTCAGCCCAATGATGGTGTACGCGATCTCCCGAGGAGTCGCAGCGCCCTCCAGGCTTGGCTGCATATCGGTGAGGAGTCGCAGGCACGGGTCAGCCTCTGGGCGTACCGGCTCAGCGGCGATGACGGCGCCGAGCGCCCAGGCCGCCCTGCCGAGATGATCACCGGTGTGCGGTGCATCAAGCCAGTTCCGGCCATAGTCCATGAGGTTGTGCAGGCCCGGCGCTTCCCGGTCCCAAGCGTGGAACAGGAACGCCAGTGCCGATGAGAGCACGCGCTGGTAAGTCGGATTGTCGCTTTCGCCATGATCGAGATTGAGCATGGTGATCACCAGCCGCGACACATCATCAACGCAGTAACCGCTCAGCCGGTTGGGAATGGTTCCATACGCATGCTGCACGATGCCAACATCGTCGACCAGGCTGAGTAGGTGTTGCGGCGATATCTGCGGAGCGCCTCTCATCGGGCAACCTCAGTCAATAGCTCCAGAGTGGTCTTGCCGACGCTTGCCCAGGTGAGGTCGGCGCCGACCCGCCGCGCCGCCCTCCGCGCTGCTCGCAACTTCGCTGGCGATCCCAGCAGGCCGAGTACCGCTGCAGCCAGCTTTTGGGAGTCGAATGGCACCAGCACGCCGGCGCCGGAGCTG
>Ga0075434_100000422_pt1 | contig 31341 bp, 26 predicted proteins | sample RhiMethybrSRZTD3_FD_75298 | JGI IMG/M metagenome (GOLD analysis project Ga0075434, IMG submission 75298) | Populus rhizosphere microbial communities from Tennessee, USA - Rhizosphere MetaG P. TD hybrid SRZTD3 | ecosystem: Host-associated > Plants > Roots > Rhizosphere > Soil | place: USA...
ACCATGCCGGGCAGGTGCGCGGCGCCGCCGGCGCCGGCGATGATCACCTCGATCCCGCGCGCGGCGGCGTTCGACGCGTACTCCGCCATCCACTGCGGCGTCCGATGCGCCGAGACGATGCGCGCTTCGTGCGGGACGCCGAAGTCGACGAGAATCTGGTCGGCCTGGCTCATCGTCTCCCAGTCCGACTTGCTGCCCATGATCACGCCGACGAGCGGCCGCGCCTCCGCCACGCCGCTATTTCATCACGCCTCGCGGGGGATCGGGTAATTGGGTAATTGAGGAATCGGGTCATTGTCATTGGCAATGACCCGATTCCCCAATTGCCCGATACCCAATTCTCCAATGACCCGATTTGTGCTGAAATCAGCGGGTATGAGATGCGCTGCCGCTCTCCTCGTTGCCGCGATCGCGTCGCCCGCCGCCGCGCAGCCCGCCGCGCCGCGGACCATCCAGGTGCCGTACTCGCAGTTCACGCTCCCCAACGGCCTGCGCGTGATCCTGCACGAGGATCACAGCGTCCCGATGGTGACCGTCAACATGTGGTACCACGTCGGCTCCGCGCGCGAGAAGGAAAAGCGCACCGGGTTCGCGCACCTCTTCGAGCACCTGATGTTCATGGGCTCGGGCCACGTCAAGCCGGGCGAGTTCGACGAGTGGCTCGAAGCGGCGGGCGGCGACAACAACGGCTCGACGGAAACCGATCGCACCAACTACTGGATCAACGTGCCGTCGAACTCGCTCGAGCTCGCGCTGTTCCTCGAGTCCGACCGCATGGGCTACCTGCTCGACACGATGACGCCGAAGACGGTCGATGCGCAGCGCGACGTCGTGAAGAACGAGCGCCGGCAGTCGGTGGAGAATCGTCCGTACGCGATCTCGCAGGTCGTGCTCGGCGAAATGCTGTATCCGCCCGGCCATCCGTACCACTGGCCGGTGATCGGCTACATGGACGATCTCACCGCGGCCAGCTACGACGACGTGGTCGCGTTCTTCAAGAAGTTCTACACGCCGTCGAACGCGAGCCTCGTCGTCGCCGGCGATCTGCAGCCGGCCGAGGCGCGGCGGCTGATCGAGAAGTGGTTCAGCGACGTGAAGCCGGCGACGCCGCCCGAGCCGATGACGATTCCCGGCGCGAGCCTCACCGGCGTGCAGAAGAAGACGATCCCCGATCGCGTGCAGCTGCCGCGGCTGTATCTCGCGTGGATCACGCCGCGGCACTTCGAGCCGGGCGACGCCGCGCTCGACGTCGTCGCCGACGTGCTGGCCGGCGGCAAGAACTCGCGCCTCTACAAGCGGCTCGTCTACGACATGCAGATTGCGCAGGACGTCAACGCGGCGCAGGCGTCGGCGCGGCTGTCGTCGTCGTTCCAGATCTCGGCGACGCCGCGGCCCGGACACACCGTCGCGGAGCTGCAGAAGGTGATCGACGAGGAGATCCAGAAGCTGCAGCGCGAGCCGCCGAGCGCGCACGAGCTCGAGCGGGCGCTGAACCAGATCGAGTCGTCCTTCTACAATCGGATGGAGCGCGTCGGCGGGTTCGGCGGCGTCGCCGATCAGCTGAACGCGTACTACACCGAGACCGGCGATCCCGACTGGTTCAACGAGGACCTGTCGCGCTATCGCGCGCTGTCGGCGAACGACGTGAGCTCCGCGGCGGCGCAGTTCCTGCCGCTCGGCGCGCGCGTGGAGCTGACGGTGGAACCGGAAAAGAAGTAACGCGAACACTCCTATGCGACTTCCACTCATCGTTGCCGCAGGCGCGCTCTCGGGCGCCGTTGCCGTCGCCGGGCAGGCGCCCGATCGCACGCACCCGCCGCAGCCCGGCCAGCCCGCGCCGCTGAAGCTGCCGACGATCCAGAAACAGAAGCTGACCAACGGCGTGCCCGTGTGGATCGTCGAGGATCACAAGGTGCCGGTCGCGCAGGTGAACCTCGTCGTCTTCAGCGGGACGGCGAACGATCCGCCGGGCAAGTACGGCGTCGCGAGCTTCACCGCGGCGCTCCTCGAGGAGGGCGCGGGCGCGAGATCCGCGCTCGAGATCGCGGACGCCGTCGATTTCCTCGGCGCCGATCTCGGCGCGGCGAGCGCGATCGACGCGTCGGCCGTCCGCCTGCACGTGCCGGTGGCACGCCTCGCCGACGCGCTGCCGATCATGGGCGACGTCGCGCTGCGGCCGACGTTCCCGCGCGAGGAGCTCGATCGCGAGCGGCAGCAGCGGCTCACGACGCTGCTGCAGGGGCGCGACGATCCGGGGACGATCGCCGCGGTCGCCTTCTCGCGCGTCCTCTACGGCAAGGGCCACCGCTACGGCACGCCGCAGATGGGCACGGCGGAGACGATCAAGACGTTCACGAGCGACGATCTGCGCGGCTTCTACACGTCGGCGTACCGCCCAGAGAACGCGACGCTCCTGGCGGTCGGCGATTTCAGCGCCGGCGCCGTCGTGCCGCTCCTGGAGAAGACGTTCGGATCGTGGAAGGCGGCGGGCAGCGCGGCGCCGGAGAAGCTGCCGGCGACAGAGCCGGCGGCGAAGCGGCAGATCTATCTCGTCGACAAGCCGGGCGCGCCGCAGTCGCAGATCCGGATTGGATCCGTGGGGGTGCCGCGCTCGACGCCCGACTACTTCCCGATCATCGTGATGAACACGATCCTCGGCGGGTCGTTCACGTCGCGGTTGAACATGAATCTACGCGAGACGCACGGCTACAGCTACGGCGCGAGCTCCGGGTTCGACATGCGCCTCGGCGCCGGGCCCTTCTTCGCCGCGGCCGGCGTGCAGACCGACAAGAGCGCCGAGGCGCTCACCGAGTTCTTCAACGAGCTGAACGCGATTCTGAAGCCGGTGCCGGCCGAGGAGCTCGCGCGCGCGAAGAACTACGTCGCGCTGCGGTACCCGTCCGCGTTCGAGGCGACCGGCGACATCTCGCGGCGCCTCGAGGACGCGCTCGTCTATCACCTGCCGGAGGACTACTTCTCGAAGTACGTGCAGAACATCCAGGCGGTGAGCGCCGCCGACGTGCAGCGCGTCGCGCAGAAGTACGTGCATCCCGACCGCGCCGCGGTCGTCGTCGTCGGCGATCTGAAGACGATCGAGCCAAAGATCAGAGCGCTGAACCTCGGCTCGATCACGACGCTGACAATCGACGACGTGTTCGGCCCGAAGCCGTGAGCGCGTGTAACTGAACGTTACGCGCGCGTCCGGGCGCCGGCGACGATCAGGACAATCCCGCCCACGACCGAGGCGAGCCCGACGATCGGCGACAGCGGAATCGTCTTGTGCTTCTCGGTCGTCGCCGTGATCGGGCCGATATCGAGCACCTTTTCCTGCTTGGTGTAGGTGATGCCGCCGAGCGCGAGGGCGACGATTCCGAACACGAGCAGCAGCACACCGATGAGCTTCACGTCCACCTCCGGCGCTCGGCCGTTGCATGTCGCAGGCCAACCATTGCTATGACACCGGCCGGGGTCGGCGTCGTCTGGCGCGCGACCTCCACGCTCGCGGCGGCCGACCTCGACGCGGCGCTCGCAACGCTGTCCGACGACGAGCGCGAGCAGCATCGCCGTTTCACATTTCCGGAAGACGCGCGCGACTACGCGGCGGCGCACGCGCTCCTGCGCGCGGCGCTGTCGACGGAGGTCGGCGGCACGACGCCGGGCGACTGGCGGTTCGTGCGCGACGCGCGCGGCAAGCCCGCGCTCGCCGGCGGATCCCCGTCGCTGCCGTCGTTCAGCCTGACGCACACGAGCGGCATGGTCGCGTGCGCGATCGCGCCGCCCGGCGCCGCCGTCGGCGTCGACGTCGAGCGCGCCGATCGCGACGTCGATCCCGAGCGCCTCGCGTCGCGCTTCTTCGCGCCGCCTGAAATCGCGGCTCTCGCGCCGCTCGACGATCGCGCGCGCCGCGAGCGCTTCTTCGATCTGTGGACGCTGAAGGAAGCGGTGGTGAAGGCGCTCGGCCTCGCGGTTCCAGCGTCGCTCCCATCCATCGCGTTCGAGATCGTCGGACGTGGACGCGAGACGGCGATCCGCTATGACGGTCCGCTCGCGGCCGCCGGGCGCTGGACGTTCGCGCTCCACGCTCCGGCGCCCGGCTATCGCCTCGCCGCGGCCGCGGTGAACCCCGGCAGCAACGCGGCGCTGACGATTTCCTTCGCCGCCGCCCCGCCCTGGTGCCAGGCACGTGCCTGGCACCAGGCCACGGTCCGGCTAGCCCCGAGCCCCTAGCCCCTGCCGGCGTAGAATCGCCTGCAACAAGGAGCCTTATGCCCGCCTCACGCCTGCTTCGCGCGCTCGCCTTCGCCGCCCTGGTTCTCGCGCCGTTCGCCGCGCTCCGGGCGCAGGTGCCGACCGCCGCCGATCCGCCGCGCTACGCGCTGCCGCCGCAACAAATCGTCAGCGTGTTCGACGCCGAGCCGCTGCCGCAGACGCTCGTCAGCCCGAACCGGCAGACGCTGGCGCTCATGAAGGCGCGCGCGTATCCGACGATCGCCGAGCTCTCGCAGCCGATGCTCCGGCTCGCGGGGCTGCGCGTGAACGCGCGGACCAACGGGCCCTTCCGCGCATCGGGGCTGCCGGGCACCGGCATCACCGCCATCACCCTGAAGCGGATCGCCGACGGCGGCGACGTGAACGTCACGATGCCGCCGCAGCCGCGCGTCTCGCACGTCGCGTTCTCGCCGGACGGATCGCGCCTCGCGTTCCTGCAGACGAAAGACACTTCGATCGAGCTCTGGATCGCCGACGCTTCAAGCGGCACCGCCAGAGCCGTCGTCGCGGGGACCGATCGGATCAACGCGACCGCCGGCGATCCGTGCGACTGGCTGAAGGACAACGTGACGATCGTGTGCGAGCTGGTGCCGCCCGGCCGCGGCGCGCCGCCCGCGGAGCCAACCGTCCCGGCCGGGCCGAACGTCCACGAGAACTACGGCAAGGCGGCGCCGGCGCCGACCTACGAAGATCTGCTCAAAACGGCGCACGACGATGCGCTGTTCGAGCACTACTTCACGAGCCAGCTCACCGCCATCAACACGACGAGCGGCGCGAAGAGCGCGATCGGCCGGCCGGCGATCTTCAACGGCGTCACGCCGTCGCCCGATGGCCAGCACGTGCTCGTCGCGAAAGTGAAGAAGCCGTTCTCGCACCTCATGCCGATGAACGGCTTCGCGCAGGACATCGAGATCTGGTCGCGCGCGGGCGACGTCGAGAAACGGATCGCCGATCTGCCGTCGCGCGAAGGGACGACGCTCACCGGCGTCGAGCCCGGACCGCGCAGCTACCGGTGGCGCGCCGATCAACCCGCGACGATGGTGTGGGTGGAAGCGCTCGACGGCGGCGACCTGAAGAACACGGTGCCGCTCCGCGATCGCATCGTCTCGCTGGCGGCGCCGTTCTCGAGCCAGCCGACCGAGATCGCGAAGACCGAGTGGCGCTTCGAGAGCATCGGCTACACCGACAAGGGGATCGCGCTGCTCAGCGAGAGCGATCGCGCGTCGCGCCACACGCGCACGTGGCTCCTCGAGCCCGGCGCCGCGCCGCGCAAGGTGTGGGACCGCAAGCAGGACGCGGCGTACGAGAACCCGGGCAGCCCCGTCGCGCGCCGCTCGAACGGCGGGCGCGGCGGCGGACGGGGCGGATCCGGCGGCGGCGCGATCGTGCAGAACGGCGACTACATCTATCTGACCGGCGAAGGCGCGTCGCCCGAAGGCGATCGCCCGTTCCTCGATCGGCTCAACGTGAAGACGCTCGAGACCGAGCGGCTGTTCCGCTCTTCGACCGAATCGCTCGAGTCGGTCGTCGCGCCGTTGAACGACGCCGTGACGCGGATTCTCACGCGCTACGAGACGCAGAAGGACGCGCCGAACTACTACGTGCGCGACGTCGGCGGCGACAGCCGCCACGCGGTCACCAGCTTCAAGGATCCGCAGCCGCAGGCGCGCGACATCCTGCGGCAGTACGTCACCTACAAGCGCAACGACCGCGTCACGCTCTCGGGGACGCTCTACCTGCCGCCCGGCTACAAGCAGGGCACGAAGGTGCCGCTGGTCATGTGGGCGTACCCGCGCGAGTTCGGCGACGCCGACTCGGCGAGCCAGGTCACCGGATCGCCGAACTCGTTCACGCTGCTGCGCGGCGCGTCGCACATGTTCCTGCTGCTCTCGGGCTACGCGATCTTCGACAACCCGACGATGCCGATCATCGGGCCGGGCGAGACGGCGAACGACACCTACGTCGAGCAGCTCGTGGCGAGCGCGCAGGCCGCGGTGGACAAGGTGGTCGAGATGGGCGTCGCCGATCGCGATCGCATCGGCGTCGGCGGCCACAGCTACGGCGGCTTCATGACGGCGAACCTGCTCGCGCACTCGCGCCTGTTCCGCGCCGGCTTCGCGGAGAGCGGCGCGTACAACCGGTCGCTGACGCCGTTCGGCTTCCAGAGCGAGCGGCGCACCTTCTGGGAGGTGCCGGATCTCTACGCGAAGATGTCGCCGTTCTGGTACGCGAACCAGATCAAGGATCCGATCCTGCTGATGCACGGCGAGGCCGACGACAACACCGGCACCTATCCGATCAACTCGGAGCGGCTCTACGCGGCGATCAAAGGCCTCGGCGGCACCTCGCGGCTCGTGATGCTGCCCAACGAGGCGCACGGCTACGCCGCGCGCGAGACGCTGCTGCACGTGCTCGCCGAGCGGCTCAACTGGTTCGATCGGTACGTGAAGAATGCTAGCGCGAGGACCACGACGGACGCCTCGCGGTAGGCCGGGCGGGTCAGGCAGGCCGGGTGGGTCGGGTAGGTCGGACGCTCCGAAGTATCCGAGTCGCACGTTCCGAGTCACGTTCGTCGTCGTCTGCGCCGCCGTGCACCTGGCGGCGCAGACGGGCCCCACGCTCACAAAATCGGACCGCGATCAGATGCTCGCGATGCTGCGAGAACTTCGAGACGACGTCGCGAAGCATTACTACGATCCGGCGTTTCACGGCGTCGATCTCGGCGCGCGGTTCACGGACGCCGAGGCGCGGCTGCGGACGACGACCGTGTTCAACGACGGGATCGCGACGCTCGCGGAATTCCTCACCGAGCTCGACGACTCGCACACCACGTTCATCCCGCCGAACCGCCGCGTCCGCGTCGACTACGGCTGGCAGATGGCCATCGTCGGCAGCGTGCCGCTCATCGTCGACGTGGATCGCGAGAGCGACGCGGCGGCGAAAGGGCTCGCGCCGGGCGATCGGGTGCTGCTCCTCAACACGTTCGAGCCGACGCGCAGCAACCTGTGGCGGCTGCTCTACTTCTACCGGTTCATCCGCCCGCAGGCGCAGCAGCGCGTCGCCGTGCTCACGCCCGGCGGCGCGGCGCGTACGGTGGACGTCGTGTCGCGCGTCGAGAACAAACCGATCACCGAGCTCGCCGATCTCGTCGCGGAGCTCGAACGCGACCTCGATCGCGCGCGCGACGCCGGCGCGTCGATCGACCCGGACGTCTTCGTCTGGAAGATGCGCGTCTTCGGCGCGCCAGACGCGGTGGAGGAGATGCTCGCGAAGGCGCGCGGCCGCAAGACGCTGATCCTCGATCTGCGGGGCAACGGCGGCGGCGCCGTCGCGGCGCTGCGCGAGCTGGTGAGCCGCACGTTCGACCGCGAGATCCTCGTCGCGCAGGAGAAGCTGCGCGACCGGGAGACGCGCGAGATCGCGAAGCCGGCGCGCCGGGCCTTCCTCGGGCGGCTGATCGTGCTCGTCGACAGCCGCTCGGCGTCGGCGGCGGAGATGTTCGCGCGGATCGTGCAGATCGAGAAGCGCGGCACGGTCCTCGGCGACCGGACGTCGGGGCAGGTGATGACGTCGCGCATCTTCCCGCATCGATTCGGCGTGGGCCCCGCGACGGCGTTCTACGCGGCGTCGGTCACGATCGGCGACGTGCGGATGTCGGACGGCGGGAGCCTCGAGAAGATCGGCGTCGAGCCCGACGAGATCGTGCTGCCGTCGCCCGCCGATCTCGCCGCGTCGCGCGATCCGGTGCTCGCGCGCGCCATCGCGCTCGCCGGCGGATCGCTGACGCCGGACCAGGCGGGCCGTCTGTTCAAGTAGACTTTCCGGCGTGCCCACGGCCATCGACCTGTCGGGGACGGCGGGGCTCGTCGCCGTCGGCGTCTTCACCGCGCAGATTCTCCTGGGCCTCCTGATCTCGGTCGGCTACAACCCGATCCGCCGCTGGCCGCGCGTGCGCGGGCTGAAGCTGTTCACGTTTCACAACTGGCTCGGCTACATCGGGCTCGGCCTCGCGTTCGTGCACCCGACGATCCTGCTGGCGTCGACGACCGCGGGCTTCCGCCTGTTCGACGTGCTCGTGCCGGTCTGGTCGCCGACGCAGCCGGTGCCGAACACGCTCGGCGCGATCGCCTTCTACCTCGTCGCGTTCGTCGTCGCGACGTCGTACTTCCGCGAGGTGTTCGGGCACCGGCGCTGGAAGCTGCTGCACTACGCCGCGTACGGCGCCGCCGCCGTCTTCTTCGTCCACGGCGTGTGGGCCGACCCGCTGCTGAAGAATCGCCCGCCGGACTTCATCGACGCGGAGAAAGTTTACGTCGAGGGCTGCGCGGTGCTGATCGCCGTTGCGACCTACGCGCGATTCAAGGGGCGGCGCGGTCCGCGCGGCAGAATCACGAAGACGCGATGAAACACGCAGGCACGAAGACCGCAGAGACGACTCACGGCGGAAATTAACCACACAAAGACACCGAGACACGGAGAAGAGCTGCAGAGATCGGCGAGGATGCTGGCGCACGTCGCACGCGCGCTTCGTCTTCTTCTCAGTGTCTTCGAGTCTCTGTGGTTATCCCTTCTTCTTCGTGATCTTCGTTCTTCTTCGTGCCTTCGTGGTTCCTCAAAACAGGTAACGCGCCTGGAGCTGCAGCATTCGCGGCGGATCGATGTTCGCGAGCGCCGGCAGCGCGTTGGACGCGGAGCCGGCCGCCACGAGCTGGCCGTACGTCGGGGTCGGCGCCGCGGCGTCGCCGTAGATCGTCTGCGCGCGGCCGAGGATGTTCGCGTGGTTGAACAGGTTGAACCCCTCGAGCCGCACGAGGAGCGATCGCGCGCCGAAGCGGATGCGGCCCTCGGCGAAGACCGAGACGTCCTCGGTCGCGGTGCCGCGGAAACTCGACTTGCCGAGCACGGCGCCGTCGATCACCGGACGATCGTTGTTGGCGCCGTCGCCGTTGTTGTCGACGCCGGTCGTCGCGTTGAACGGACGCGCGGAGGCGAGCTGCGTGACGGTTCCGGCGGTGATGGCGTACGGCAACTGGTAGCTGAAGGTGATCACCGCGCGATGCCGCTGATCGAGGACGCTCGGCCCGCGTTCGATCTCGCCGAGCCGCGCGATGTTGCCGTCGTTCGGCGCGATGCCGTTGCCGTCAGGCTCGAACGTGTTGGTCGCCTTCGACAGCGTGTAGCTCACGGCGGCGAACATCCTCGCGTGGCCGCGATAGCTCACCTGCGTCTGCAGCCCGTCGTAATCGGCCGAGCCGACGTTCATCAGCACGTTGACGGATCGCACGCCGCCGTTCACCGGCACGATCGGCCGCGTCGCGTTGGCGGCCGCCACGCTTCGCACCTGGCCCGGCGCCGTGCGATCGAACGGCGACGGCGCATTCAGATCGACCGTGCGATCGAGGTCCGTCCAGTGCTGGTGCACGTAGTCGGCGCCGGCGAACAGGCCCTTCCCGATCTCGCGCTCCGCGCCGATTGAGGCGACCTGGCTGCGCGGGCTGACGAGCGCGTCGGGGTAATTCGGCAGCAGATCGAAATTCAACCCGTACTGCGCGAACTGCGTCCGATAGGACGCCGCGCGGCCGGCGCGCAGCGTGATGTTGCGCGCCGGCAGCTGCGACGCCGGCAGCGTTCGAGGATTGAAGGAAAGCGGCAGACACGATCCGGTGAGGCACGCGGGAAACCCGAGCTGCCCCGGCGCCGCGGTATACGTCGTGAACCCGTCGAGCCCCGCCGTCAGCGAGTCGGCGATCAGGTTCGACTGGATCTGCGAGTAGTACAGCCCGTAGCCGCCGCGGACGGCCAGCCGCGCATCGCCGTTCGGGTGCCAGCCGAACCCGACGCGCGGCGCCACGTTCCTCCTCGCGTCGGTCAGCGTCTGCGTGTCGTAACGAAGGCCGAGATCGATCGTCAAATCGTCGCTGACGCGCACGTCGTCCTGCGCGAACGCGGCGACGAGCCACTGGTCGAGCGTGTAGCTCGTGATCCCGTAGCTGATCGGCTGCGTGTAGGTCTGCACGTCCGCGAGCGTCAGCCTGTCGAAGGGCGCGGTCGTCGTGTTCAGGAACGTGAAGGTCCCGAGCACGGCGAAGCCCGGCTCGTTGCCCGTGCCGCCCGACGTGTGGCGCGCGGCGCTGCCGCCGACGCGGATCGTCTGCCGGCCGCGCGCCCACGAGAGCGTGTCGGAGAGCTGCGTCTGCCGGCTGTAGGTGTCGGTGAGCCGCGACTGCCCGATCGTGAACGGCACCGATCCCGCGCGCGTATACGTCGTCGACAGGTCTTCGGCTTCCCACCTGGTGACGGGATCGCCGTCGAGCACCGCAAGCCGCGCCTCGTTGACGATGCGCGAGCTGACGATCGAGGTGAGGTTGGCCTGGCCCGTGACGGCGCCGCGCGTGTAGCGCCGCGCGACGCTCGGCGCGCTGGTGCCGCCCACCGCGTCGTTCGGGTTGGTGTCGTAGAAGCGATCGAAGTTCGCGCGCAGCATCACGGTCTGATTCGGCGAGATCTTGTGATCCACCCGCGCGTTCAGAAGCCCCTGGCGATAACGGCCGGTGTAGGCGAGGTTGCCGTCGGCCGGCAGCAGAAACGCCGGCAGCGTGCTCGCGAGGAACGTCGTGCGATCCTGCCGCGTGTAGTCGCCCGACGCGAAGAAGAACGTCCGGTCCCTGACGATCGCCGCGCCGATCGACGCGGAGTACTGGTTGAGCGCGTCGGGAACATCCGCCGGGTTGATCGCGGCGAGCGTCGACGGCGTCTGGCACGTCGCGACCGACGGCGGGCAGAAGCCGGTCGTCGCAAACGTCTTCGCCTGCCATTCGCCGGGCCGGCCGAGATAGAGCGCGTCGCCGTGCAGCTCGTTCGTGCCCGACTTGGTGACGATGCTGACGGCAGGACCGGCGGTCCAGCCGAACTCGGCGGAGAACGCGTTGGACAGCGTCGCCATCTCCTGCACCGCGCCGAGCGGCACCGTCGACAGCATCGTCTGGCGGCCCCAGCCTTCGTCGTTGTTGACGCCGTCGATCGTGAACGTCGTCGTGCGGCGGCTGCCGGCGCCGGTCACGAAATAGGTCGCGTTGACGAAGAGATCGCCGGTGCCTTTCGCCTGACGGAACGCCGCGTTGAGCAGCGGCACGCTCGACACCTTGCGGCCGAGGATCGGCGTCTCGTCGATCTGCGCGCTGTCGAGACGCGCGCCGATCTGGGCATCCGCGCGAACGCCCTGCGCCGTGCCGTAGACCGTGATGTCGGTATGCTCCGCGCCGACCTGCAGCCTGACCTTCAGCGTGGCCGTTTCACCGGGTCGAAGCGTGACGTCGCTGCGCTCCTCGGTGAAGCCCTGCTTCGTGACGCGCACGGAATACGCGCCGGTCAACGGCAGCGCGGAGATCGTCACGCTGCCGCCTGGTCCCGACACCGCCTCGCGAACCGCGCCGGTCCGGTCGTTGACCGCGGCCACGTTCGCGCCTTCGATCGCGCCGCCGGACGGATCGGTGACGAGCACGACCACCGTCGCCGTATTCGGGGACTGTCCATGTGCAAGTGCGGCCGTCGCAGACAAGGACACAAAGGTGACAAAGGTCACGAAGGGACGCACAGCGGAAGGCACGACGGTTCTCACCTGGGTGTGACGACGTAATCCTTGAAGTAACTCGTCGTGTCGGTCTTCGCCCACAGCCCGATCTTTCCCTGCACGGGCGGACGCAGAACGGCGTTGTTGGCAGGAATGAGATCTGGATTCGGCGCCGCATTGTTGCGGCCGGGGCCTGGCGCGCTGCCGAGCGTGTAGGCGAGCGCGAGCTCGCCGTCGAGGTACGTCTTCAGATCGGCGCCGTCGATCGTGAGCTTCAGCTCGTGCCACGCCGCGCGATCCGGCGTGAACTTGTGCGCGCGATCGCTGAAGCGCACGTTGCGGCGGATGCCGTTGTGGAACTCCCACAGCGCGACGTTGTTCTCGGTGTCGTTGTAGCGCACAGAGAGCCAGTCGCCGTTCGGCTTCACGTTGAAGAGGATGCCCGACGCGCGATCCGCCTCGCCGGAGATCGTCTTGAACTTCACGCTGATCGTCCCGTTCGAGAAGGTGTCGACGCTGCGGAGCACGGCGACCGGGAAGTACGCGAACTGCTTCGCGTTGTCCATCAGCTCTTCGTTGCTCGTGCCGTACAGCTTGCGCGCGCTCTCGATGAGCAGCTTCGTCGGGTTGTCCTTGCTCGCGACCCACGGCCGGCCGTCGACCATGATCGCCTTCTCGCCGCCGTCCTGGACGACCACCCAGGTGCCGACCATCGGCTCGAACGTCGCCGGCGGCCGGCCGACCTGCTCCTTGCTGAGATCGACTTTGAGCTCCGCCGCGGCGAGCGATGCGGTCGCGATCATGAGGACGACAGCACTCCGGGTTCTCATTACGTTCTCCTGCGTGCAAACAACGCGCTGGCAGCGACGAGCGCGGGCCAGAGGCCGTAGAACACCGCGGCCGCGCCGCGCGGCGGGACGGCGAGCGGGTGCCCGCGGAACACCGCCTCGTCGGACTCAGCCGGCGGCTTGACGCCGGCGAGATCGTAAATCGTCTCGAGCATGCTCTCGGCCGTCGTCGCGCGGACCATCTCCCGCCGCCCGCCGAGCTCGTACCAGATCTCGCCGTAGTGCGCGGTGGTCTGCTCGAACAACCCGATCGACGTCGCCGACACGTACCGCACTTCGACGCGCGGCATCACGCGACGCAGCTTCGCGATCGCCTTGCGGTCGAGATCGACGCGGCGCGGATCCTCGGGCGCCAGGTGCGCCTCGATGCGCAGCGGCTGCCGGATGCGGGCGAGCGCCGCTTCGTCCGCCTCGGGGAACGAGTTCGTGCGGCTCTCGGAGGCGTCCCAGCTCGGCGTGACGAACGCGCACGCGAAGATCGCGGCGGCCGCAATCGCGCCGCAGAGCGCGCTCTCGCGCAGGCGCCGGCGGACGGCGACGCCAATCCGAATCCACACGGCGGCGAGCGCCAGGCACGCCGCGATGAGAATCGCGGCCACGAGGACGACGTCGAGCCGAATCAGACCGTGCTGGAACGCGGCCACGAGCGCCGGCGGCGTGTACGAAGCCGCGCGCTCCCACACGCCGCCCTGCACCGCCGCGATGAAATTGAGGATCCACGTCCCCACGGTGACGCTCAGCGTGAGGATGGCCGCCGTCGACGGATGTTCGCTGACGGCCGCCGCCAGCGCGGCGATCGCGATCGTCAGGCCGGCGTTGAGGAAATGACCGAGCGCGACGGTCGCGACCTCCGGCGGATAGATGCTGCCGCCGTAGCTTCTCCACAGCGCGATGGCGGCCGCGGCCGGCGTCGAGGCGACCGCCCACGCGAGCGCCAGCACGATCGCCTTGGCGCCGATCCGCAGGAACGACGACATCGCGTGCTGCGCCTCGATCTTCAGCGCGCCGCTCTGACGATCGCCGGAGACGACGCGGATCGCGACGAACGGCAGCAGGAAGACCGCGGCCACCTCGCACGCGCTGAAGGTCGGCGCCCAGATCCCGATGAGCGGCGAGAACGCTTCGCCGACGCCCGCCGTGGTGCCGTTCAGGCCGCTCGCCTCGGCGTAGGTGCGGACGGCGCTGATGAAGGTGACGCCGACGAGCGGCCCCATCGCGAGCACGAGCACCCACCACGCGCGGGACGCGATCAGCTCGCGCGTCTCCTTGCGCAGCAGCCAAGCCACCTGGCTAGGTGAGTGCAAGGAACACCTCTTCGAGATCGTCGCCGGCGCTGCTGCCGCGCGCCGCCGCCATCGCCGCCAGCTCGCGGCTGGTGCCTTCGCCGCGCGCGCGTCCGCCGCTCAGGAGCACGAACCGATCGCAGACGCGCCCCGCGTCCCTGATCTGGTGGATCGACAGGAACATCGTGCGGCCGGCCGACGCGTACGAGCGCAGCGTGCGCGCGACGTCGCGGCTCTGGCGGAGATCGAGCCCGTCGAACGGCTCGTCGGCGAGCAGCAGCGGATGCGGCATCAGCAGACCGATCGCGAGCAGCGCGCGCTTCCGCTGCCCTTTCGACAGGCTGCCGATCGTCGCGTCGAGGAGCGGCGCGACGTCGAGCTCTTCCACCACCCGATCGCGCAGATCGGCGCGGCCGCCGAACAAGCCGATCGCGAAATCGATCGCCCAGCGTACCGTTTGCGCGGGCCACGGCGCGATCTGATCCGGCAAATAGAAGAGCATCGACGCGCGGTCGCGCGCCGTCACGGGCCGGCCGTCCCGCACGAGCGCGCCGCCGTCGAGCGGCAGCACGCCGCCCATGCACTCGAACAGCGTCGTCTTGCCCGATCCGTTGGGGCCGATGAGGCCGAGGACCTCGCCGTCGCGCACGGAGAACGAGACGTCGGTCAGCGCGGCGATGCGCCCGTAGCGTTTCGTAAAGCCCTGAACCTGCAGCAACCGACTAGTACTAGCGTCCGGCGGCGGGTACTACCACGTCGCGTAGGTTCGGGCGCGGATCCGCGTAGCTCACCGCCATCCCCACCGCGACGACGACAACCGCGCCGATCAGGTTGTGCCAGAGGAACTCGATCCACGGCAGCTCGATCGCGACGGTGAGCACGGCGGCCATGCCGGCGATGAGGCCGACGAACGCGCCGAGCGCCGTCGCGCGCGTCGTCAGGATGGCGAGGATGAAGACGCCGAGCAGCGATCCGTAGACGAACGATCCGTAGCGGTTCACGACTTCGATGAGCGACCCCTGGCCCGCCGCCTGCATCGCGACGACGCAGGCGAACAGGCCCCAGAGGATGGTCGCGATCTTCGACACGAGGACGTAGTGGCCGTCGGGCGCGGACGTGACCAAGTACCGGCGGTAGAAATCGATGATCGTCGCCGTCGCGAGCGAGTTCAGCTCGCCGCCGCTGGCCGACATCGCCGCGACGAAGATCGCCGCGATCATCAGGCCGACGAGCCCCATCGGCAACTGCGTCGTGATGAACGTCGGGAAGACGTAGTTGACGTCGTTGAACGTCGCGTCGCCGCTCGCCTGCTTCACGAGCGAGGTCGCCCTGTCGCGCAGCGCGCGCGTGCGCGCGTCGCTCGCGAGAAACGCGTCGCGATCGCCGCGGCTCGCGGCGTCGCGCCGCACGGCGACCTCCGCGTCGAACTGCCGCTGCACCGCCGCGTAGTCGCCGGCGTACGGGCTCGCCGCGACCTGCGCGTCGTAGACGCGGTTGAACAGCATCGGCGGCGTCACGAACAGGTAGTACACGAACACGAGGACGCCGGTCGCGAGGATCAGGAGCTGCAGCGGAATCTTCACGTAGGCGCTGATCATCAGCCCCTGCCGCGCCTCGTCTATCGATTTCGCCGTCAGGTAGCGCTGCACCTGGCTCTGATCGCAGCCGAAGTAGGAGAGCATCAGGAAGAGGCCGCCGATCATGCCGGACCAGAAGGTGTAGCGCTCGCTGAGGTTCATCTCGAAGTCGACGGCGTGCAGCCGGCCGGTCGCGCCGGCGAGATGGACCGCCGAGGCGAGGCTCGTGTGCTGCAGGATCCCATATAGCAGCACGGCGACCGCCGCCGACATCCCGAACACGACGACGAACATCTGCTTCACGTCGGTCCACGCCACGGCCTGCACGCCGCCGAGCGTCGTGTAGACGATCATCGGGACGCAGATCGCGAGCACCGTGACCGGCAGCGTCCACCCGAGCGTCGCCGACATCACCACCGACGGCGCGGCGAGCGTGACGCCGAGCGACGCCGCGCGCCCGACCATGAAGAGAAAGCTCGCGAGCGATCGCGTCTTCGCGTCGAAGCGGCGCTCGAGATACTCGTACGCCGTGTACACGCGCGCGCGCGTGAAGAACGGCACGACGGTGACCGACAGGATCAGCATCGCGAGCGGCAGGCCGAAGTAGAACTGCACGAAGCGCAGGCCGGTGAGGTAGCCGAGGCCCGTCGTGCAGCAGATCGTCACCGCGCTCAGCTGCGTCGCCATCACCGACAGGCCGACGGCCCACCACGGCAGCGAGCGGTTCGCGAGCAGGTAGCCGTCGACCTGGTTCGTCGCCTTCGATCGCCGCAGCCCGTCGACGATGATCCACGCGACGTAGGCGACGACGACGAGCCAGTCGAACGCTCTCACGAGAACATCCGGCCGAACCAGACGAGCGCGAGGATGACCGCGGCTTCGATCGCGATCACCTGGAGAGCGGTGCGGGTCACAGCGCGGCCGCGCGCTCGGCGAGCAGGCGCTCGGCGGCGGCGAGCGCGCCGGTGGCGCTCGTCCACCACGCGCGATCGGCGGCGAGCTGATCGACCGAGGCCTGCGCCGCGCGCGCCGTCTCCTCCGGCGCCGGACCGCCGAGCGTCCGCCGGACCTCGACGAAATGGCGCGGGCTGAGGATGCGCGCGAGGTCCGCGTCGGAGTAGCGGAGCGGCGCGCCGAGGAGCTCGGCCGAGGCGTCGGCGAGCAGGTCGGCGAGCGAGCGCTCCGGCGTCCGCTGCCGCGCCGCGACGAGGCGCGACGCGATCGCGTGCGCCGTCTTGAACGGCACGCCCTCGTCGCGCGCGAGCGTGTCGGCGAGCTCGGTGAGCGTCGTCCAGCCGTCGGCGGCGCGCGCCTCGAGGCAGGGCGCGTCGAATTCCGCGGTCGCCATCGCGGCGGCAACGAGCTTCACCGCACGCGTCGCGTCGCGGAACATCGCGAAGACGAGCGGCTGCAGATCGTCCTCGGTGTCGACGATGTCGCCGAACGGCGTGTTGTGGACGGCGGTGACGACGGCCTGCGCCTGGCCGAGCGCTTTGCTGCCGATGGCGCGCGCGTGCTCGAGCGCCACCGGGTTGCGCTTCTGCGGCATGATGCTGCTGCACTGCACGTAGCCGTCGCCGAGCCGCATGTAGCCGAACTCCGAGGTGCACCAGAGGAGCAGGTCCTGCAGCAGGCGGCCGAGGCCCGTCAACAGCACCGACGCGGCCGACGTGCTCTCGAGCAGATAGTCCACCGTCGCGATGCTGCCGTAGGTGTTGCCGGTCGGGCCGCAGAAGCCGAGGAGCTCGGAGGTCAGCTGGCGGTCGATGGGAAAGCCGGTGCCGGTGATCGCGCAGGCGCCGAGCGGGTTGCGGTTCGTGCGATCGTAGGCGCCCTTCAACCGCACGGCGTCGCGCTCGAGCTGCTCGATCATCGCGAGGAAGTAGTGCGCGACGGTCGTCGGCTGGGCGCGCTGCGTGTGCGTGTGGACGGCGAGGATCGTGGCGCGGTGGCGCTCGGCGAGATCGAGGAGCGACGCGCGCAGCGAAAAGCTCGCGGCGGCGAGGCCGAGGACGAACTCGCGCTGCCGCATGCGGTACATCGTCATGTCGATGTCGTTGCGCGAGCGCGCGGTGTGCAGGCGGCCGGCGATCTCGTCGCCGCACGCGTCGACGATGAGGCGCTCGATGTAGAAGAAGAGGTCCTCGCAGGTCCCGTCGTACCTGGCGGCGCGGACCGCGTCGAGCGAGATCCCGTCGAGCGCGACGCGCAGCGCGTGCGCCGCCTCGTGCGGCACGATGCCCTGCGCGTCGAGCATCACCAGGTGCGCGTAGTTGATCGCCATCATCGGCGACAGCAGCAGCGCCTTCGCGTCCTCGAAGTTTTCGTTCAGAACGTAGGTGACGTATTCCGCCGCGAACCGCATTGATCCGAGTATATCGAGTTCAGCGTTCAGAGTTCAGCGTTCAGGGTTCTTGTTCTGGTTCCTGTTCTCGTTCTGGTTCTCGTTCTGGGTTCTGGTTCTGGGTTCTGGGTTCTGGTTCTCGTTCTCGTTGGGTTCTGGTTCTCGTCAAGCGTTGCCGCCGTTGTCGCATTCGCTCGGCACGGACCGTGCTGGGGCTCGGCAACATGCGAATCGACAAATTCCAGGACTTGATCTGTTGGCAACGTGCTCGTGAACTCGAGCGGCGCGTGTTTGCAGTAACCGCGATGCCTCGCGTGCGACGCGATTTCGATTTCTGCAGACAGATCAATAATTCCTCCTCCTCGGCGCCCCGCAACATTTCGGAGGGTTTCGGCCGATTCTGGCCGGGAGAGTTCTCTCACAAGCTGCACATTGCTGTCGGTGAACTGCGTGAAACCGTCGATCATCTCGACAAAGCATTAGAAGAGAAGTACATCGACGACGCCGCGCATCTGGAGATGTTCGGTCTAGCGGACGCCGCCATCAGGGCGGCCGTGAAGTTCATCGAGTACCTCGACGCCGCCGGCCCCGATTGGAAGAAGGACTACCTGCGGCGCCGCCGCGAAGCCTATCGGGCCGAGCGACGTAAGAGAACTTCGGACCCTTCGGGGAACCTCGAGCCCCAAGGAGACGCCGGTTCCTCGGACGAGAATTCGAACGAGAACCCGAACTCGAACGAGAACCCGAACTCGAACGAGAACCCGAACCCGAACGAGAACCGTGAACCCTGAACGCTGAACGCTGAACGCTGAACGCTGAACGCCGCCGCGCTCGGCAATGCGCGGCCGCTATAATCGTCGGCATGAGATGGTGCATTGCGGCCGCCCTTTTCGTCTGCGTGGCCGTCGCCGCGCAGTCGGGACCGAACGATGCGCGCGCGAGAGAGATCTACAAAGAGCTCGTCGAGATCAACACGACCGACACGCCTGCGGGAAACGTGACGAAGGCGGCGGACGCGATGGCCGCGCGGCTGCGCGCCGCGGGATTTCCGGACGCCGACATCCACCTCCTCGGCCCCGATCCGCGCAAGCACAACCTCGTCGTCCGCTATCACGGCGCCGGCGCGCGGCGGCCGCTCCTGCTCCTCGCGCATCTCGACGTCGTCGAGGCGAAGCGCGAGGACTGGTCGTTCGATCCGTTCACCTTTCTCGAGAAGGACGGCTGGTTCTACGGCCGCGGCACGAGCGACGACAAGGCGATGGCGGCGCAGTTCGTCGCGAACCTGATTCGGCTGAAGGAGGAACGCTTCGTTCCCGACCGCGATCTGATCCTCGCGCTCACCGCCGACGAGGAAGGCGGCAATTTCAACGGCGTCGACTGGCTCGTGAAGAACCACAAGGACCTCATCGACGCCGAGTTCGCGATCAACGAGGGCGGCGGCGGCAACATGCGCAAGGGCAAGTACCTCACCAACGAGGTGCAGGCGAGCGAGAAGGTGTTCCAGAACTTCCGCCTCGAGGTGACCAACGCCGGCGGCCACAGCTCGCTGCCGGTGAAGGACAACGCCATCTACCACCTCTCCGAAGGGCTCGCGCGCCTCGCGAAGTACGATTTCCCGGTGCAGCTCAACGAGGTGACGCGCGCCTACTTCGAGCGGTCGGCGGCGGTCGAAGCGGATCCGAAAGTGGCGGCGGACATGCGCGCGGTCGCGAAGCCGACGCCCGATCCCGCCGCCGCCGCGCGCCTCTCCGCGCAGCTGCCGTACTGGAACGCGATGATGCGCACGACGTGCGTGGCGACCATGCTCGCGGGCGGCCACGCGACCAACGCGCTGCCGCAGCTCGCGACGGCGAACGTCAACTGCCGGATTCTGCCGGGCGTCTCGCCGAACGCGGTCCGCGACACGCTCGTGGAGGTGCTCGCGGATCCGAAGATCAAGGTGGCGTTCGTCGGCGACGCGACGCCGAGCAAGCCCTCGCCACTCAGGCCGGACGTGATGACGGCGGTCGAGACGCTGACGAAGGAGATGTTCCCCGGCGCAATCGTCGTGCCGGTGATGAGCACCGGCGCCACCGACGGCCTGTTCCTGCGCAACGGCGAGGTCCCCACCTACGGCGTCGACGGCACCTTCGGCGATATCGACGACGTCCGCGCGCACGGCCGGGACGAGCGCGTCGGCGTGAAGCAGTTCTTCGAGGGGCTGGAGTTTCAGTACCGGCTGATCAAAACGCTGGCTGATAGCGGCAAGGCAGGAAGGCAGTAAGGCAGGAGGGCAGGCATTCAAGGCACGAATGAGGGAAGGCAGGAATGACGAAGGCAGAACGTTGAAAGGATGGAAGGGGAAGGATGGAAGGATTGGAAGGATGGAACCGAAGGACGGAAGGAAAGGTTGCCTTCATCCTTCCGCCCTTCGCCTTTCATCCTTCCGACCTTCTGCCTTCGTCATTCGCGCCTTCCCTTCTTCCCTCCCTGAATTCCTGCCTTACTGCCTTCCTGCCTTTCTCGATCGGGTTTCCTTCGTTGAACCACTGATTCCAGCCGCCGCGCAGCGCGCGCACGTCCTTCACGCCGCGCTCCTTGAGCATGAGCGCCGCACGGGCGCTCGTGAACTCGTCCTGTCAGGCGCAGTAGGTGACGACCGGCTTCTTCGTCGCGATCAGCCGCTGCACGACTTTCTCGTACTCGTCGGGCCACGTCAGACGGCCCTCGAGCGGCAGCTGGAGCGCCCCGGCGATGTGGCCGAGCGGAAACGCGTCGGGGTTCCGCGTGTCGACGACGACGACGTTCTTCGCGGCCAGCAGCTTCTTGAAGTCGGCCATCGAGATCCGCGGCGCGTCGATCGCGTCGGCGCTCTGTGCCCGCGCGTGCGGCGCGGCGAGCGCGGCCACGAGCGCAACGCCGGCGAGGATGGCTCCTCTTCGCATCCCACTACTATAGCCCGATGCCGAGCCGCTCGATTCGAGCGCGATCCGCCGCCGGCGCTCCGGCCCCGCCGCCGCGGATCGTCCGCGACGCGGACGTGCTCGCCGCACACCTCGAGGATGCGGCGCATTTCCCCGGCGGCTTCGCGAGCGGCCTGGCGGCGCCGGCGTCGGAGGCGGAGGTCGCCGCGCTCGTGCGGTCGAGCGGCGCCGTGCTGCCGATCGGCGCGCAGTCGTCGCTGACCGGCGGGGCGACGCCGCGCGGCGAGCTCGTGCTCGCGACGTCGCGCCTCAACCGGATCCTCGAGATCGGCGCCGATCGGGTTCGCGTCGAAGCAGGCGTGCCGCTCGTCGAGCTCGAGGCGGCGCTCGCGCGTGCCGGCAAGCGCTATCCGCCCGTCCCCACCTTCACCGGCGCCTTCGCCGGCGGCATCGTCGCGACGAATGCCGCGGGCGCGGCGACGTTCAAGTACGGCGCGACCCGCGACTGGGTGCTGGCGCTCACGGTGGTGCTCGCGAACGGCGACGTCCTCGACGTCGTGCGCGGCGAGACGATCGCGGACGGCGAGGGGCGGTTCGAGATCGCGTTGTCGGATCGAACGGCGATCGTGCAGGCGCCGCGTTATCGGCTGCCGCGCGTCGCGAAAGTCTCCGCGGGCTACTTCGCGGCCGACGGCATGGACCTGATCGATCTCTTCATCGGATCCGAAGGGACGCTCGGCGTCGTGACGAGCGCGACGCTGCGCGTCCTTCCGGCGCCGGCCGCCGAGTGCCTGGCGTTCGTGCCGTTCGACGATCGCGGCGCCGCGCTTCGCTTCGTGGCGATGCTGCGCGACCAGGCCCGCGCCGCGTGGGACAGTGGGGGCGAGCGCGGCATCGACGTCGCGGCGATCGAGCACATGGACGCGCGCTGTCTCGCGCTGCTGCGCGAGGACGGCGCCGATCGCGCGCACGGCATCGGGATCCCCGACGAAGCGTCGATCGCGCTGCTCGTCACGCTGGAGCTGCCGCCCGCGATCGGCGCGGCGCAGGCGTTCGACGAGATCGGCCGCGCGCGCGATCGCGATGCGCCGGATACGCCGCTCGTGCGGTTCTGCCGCGCGCTCGACAGCGCGGGCGTGCTCGGCCGCGTGGAGATTGCCGTCCCCGGCGACGCGGCGCGCCGCCGGCAGCTGATCGCGCTGCGCGAGGCGGTGCCCGCCGGCGTCAACGCGCGCGTCGGACGCGCGAAGCAGTCGATCGATCCTTGCATCGAGAAGACCGCCGCCGACATGATCGTGTCCTTCGAGCACGTCGGCGAGCTCATGGCGCTGTACGACGACGAATTCCGGCGCCGAGGCCTCGACGCCGCCGTGTGGGGGCACATCTCGGACGGCAACCTGCACCCGAACGTGATCCCGCGCTCGCTCGCGGACGTCGAGTCGGGGCGCGAGGCGATCCTCGAATTCGGACGCGCGGTGCGGCGGCTGGGCGGCTCGCCGCTGGCGGAACACGGCGTCGGCCGCAACCCGACCAAGCAGGCGCTGCTGCGCGACATGTACGGCGACGAGGGCATCGAGGAGATGCGCGCCGTCAAGCGCGCGATCGATCCCCAGTGGAAGCTCGCGCCGGCCGTCTTATTCCCGGTTTAAACGAGTACGGCTACGCCGACGAGCGCGAGGCCCGCGACGATCAGCCAGACGGCGAGCACGCCGCCGGCGCCCGACGAGATCGCGCGATCGTCGGTCGTGCTGTCGAGCGCGGCGGCGACGCGCGCCTGCGCGCTGAAAGAGACCGCCACGGCCGCGAGCAGCAGCACCCAGCCGCCGCCGAGGAGCGCGCGCGCGGCAGGCGGCCCGCCGACGAGCCGCGACGAGAAGAACAGCGTGCCGAGCCAGCTCGCGATCGCGCCGCCGGCGAGCAGCCGCAGCCGGCCGATCTCGCGGTCGCCCGCCTGGCGCCGGAGTTCCAGCCGCAGCGCGCGCTCCGCGCGCTCGCGCTCCATCGCCGCCTGCTCGCGCTCGATCTCGAGCCGTCGCGTGTCGCGATCGAACGCCTCCTTCAGCGCCGCGACCACCACGCCCGCCAGCCGCGCCTCGAGCGCGGTGCCGCCGCGGCCGATCGCTTCGATCTGCTGCTCCTGCTGCTGGCTCTGCTTCTGCTCGTCGGTCAGCGAGCGGATCTTGAAGCTTCGCGCGAGATCGGTGACGCCGAGCAGCGTGTCGAGCACGCGAAGCCAGGGAACGCCCATCGTTACCTGCTCCCCGCGTCGGACTGCCGGCTGCTCAGCCAGCGATCGCGGAACGCGCGCTGCGCCGCATCGGGCTCCATCGCGACGACGTCGAGGTGCGGATCCTCGGCGAGCGTGACGGAGGCGGTCTTCGCGGCGGCCGCGCGGTTGGCGTAGACGATCGTGATCGTGTCGCCCGGTTTGTGCCGCTGCAGCGCGGCCGCCACGTCGGCCTGACCCGTGACGCGCGCGCCGTCGATCTGCTGCAGCTCGTCGTCCTCGTCCACGCCGGCGGCGTACACCGGCCACGTCGGCGCGACGAGCGCGGCCACTCGGGCGCCGCCGTCGCGCGACTCGATCCGCAGATCGCCGAGCCACGCGCGCCCAGGATTGCGCTTGCGGAGCGCGAAGCCGGCGCGCGCGAGCAGCGGCCCGTAGTCCGCGATGTCGTGGCCCTCGATGTAGCGCGCGACGAAGTCGTGCGCGAAGGCGCGGTCGCCGCTCACCTCGGCCAGCGTCGCCTCGGCGTCGGCGATCGTGTACGGACGATCGACGTAGCCCTCGCGCGCGCCGCCCGGCTTGCCGTACTTGCGCCACATCGCCTGCATGAAATCGTCGAGCGAGACGCGGCTGTCCGATCGCGCGCGCAGCGAGAGATCCATTGCCAGCGCGATGGCGCCCCCGAACGGATAGTACGAGATGACGGTGATCGGCCAGTTGGTGGGATCCACCGTGCGGCCGCCGTCGATGAACGGCGCCATGCGGCTCATCTCCTCCGCAGAGCGCACGAGCCGCCCGGGCCCCGACACGGTCTCGATCAGGCCGGTGAACGTGCGCGCCGTCTCCGCGAGATCGACGAGCTTCGTCCGCTGGAGCACCAGCGGGCCGTAGTACTGCGTAAAGCCTTCGGCGAGCCAGAGCTCGCCGGAGAGATCCGCGCGATCGAAGTCGAACGGCTCGAGCCCCTGCGGGCGGATGCGCTCGACGTTCCAGCAGTGGAAGAATTCGTGCGCGACGGTGTCGAGCAGCCGCGTCCTCGCGCTCGCGATCGACGCGGACGAGGTGATCACGGTGCTGTTGCGGTGCTCCATGCCGTCGCCGTTCGCGTACGGCAGGTAGTCGGCGAGGAACGTGTAGTAGCCCGGCTCGTACGCCGGATATTCCCCGTAGATCGCGCGCTCCTCGCGCACGATCTTCTCGACGTCCTTCACGTAGCCGTCGAGGTCGGCGTCGCTGCCGGTGTGGTGCAGCGAGAAGCGGAACGTGCTCTCGCCGACCGCGAACTGCCGCGTCGCGATCGGGCCGAACTCCGCCGGGCTGTCCATCAGGTACTGCAGGTTCGGCGCGGTGAACTCGAAGCGATCGCCGGGCCCGCCCGCGGCGTGCAGCTGCGTGGCAACGCGCCAGCGCATGCCGGCCGGCTGCTCGAAGGCGACTTCGATCGGTCGATCGTCGAGCCCGCGCGCCCACATGATCGCCGCCGGCATGTTGACGTGCGCGTGCGTCTCGTCCACCGCGAGGTAGGTGCCGTCGACGCGATCGCCGAACACCTTGTAGGTCAACGTGACGCTGCCGCCATGCTGCGCGATCGTCCAGCCGTACGGGTCCGGCCTCGTCGTCGCGAGCTCGCGTCCGCTGTCGTCGGCGGCGTGGACGTCGTAGACGTTCTTCGCGAAGTCGTGGAGCGAGTAGCGGCCCGGCGAGGAGCGGCTCATGCGCAGCTCGAGCGCGCCGGTCGGGAGATCGGGATACGTCGCCTGCACCTGCATCCAGCGATGCTGCGGCTCGGGAAACGAGAGGCGATAGCGAATCGGCGCGGCCGCGTGAAAGCGGACGGCGGCGGCCACGAGCGCAAGAGCGATCAGCGCGCGCTTCATCCCGACCGCGATGCTACCACGCGCGCCGCGGGGGGCCCGAACCGCCGCGCGTCAGACGCGCTGCACCGCTTTGCCGACGAGCACCGATTTGAGATACGGCCAGATGTTCTCGGCGATCGCGCGCGCGCCGGCGGCGTTCGGGTGCGCGCGATCCGGCTGCATCAGATCGCGGTTGCCGATCACGTTCATGAGGATGAACGGCACGAGCGGCACGTCGTACTTCTTCGCGAGCTCCGCGTACGTGTTGTGGAACGACACCGTGTAGTCCCACCCGTGAATCGGCAGCGCTTCCATGCCGCAGAGCAGCACCGTGATGCCGCGCGCCTGCGCCGCTTCGATCACGCGGCTCAGATTGGCCTTGACCTGCGAGACGGCGACGCCGCGCAGGCCATCGTTCGCGCCGAGCTCGATCACGAGCACGCGGACGTCGCCCTCGAGGAGACGCTCGAACCGCTGCAGCGCGCGGGTGGTCGTGTCGCCCGAGATCCCGCCGTTCACCATCTCGAACTCGAGGCCTTCCTCGTCGAGCTTCTCCTGGAGCACGGCGGGAAAGGCGTGATCGACGCCGATGCCGCGTCCCGACGCGAGGCTGTCGCCGAGCACGACGATACGCGGACGCGCCGCGTCGCGCGGCGCTGCTGAGGCGAGAACCATCGACACGAGGGCTACGGCCAGACCGGAGAAAAGCATGGGAATCGGTAATTCCAGTGTACGCGGTCGGCAGGCCATCGGCGAGCTCAGCAGCCTGCGGGACGGCCTGAAGGCCGTGCCGAACCCTACTCCACTCGGAGCGCCACGATCGGATCGACCCGCGTCGCGCGGCGTGCGGGGATGAACGTCGCCACGAGCGCCGCCCCGGCGAGCAGCAGCGAAACGCTGACGAAGACGATCGGATCGAGCGGGCCGATCGCATACAGCAGGCCCGCAATCACGCGCGCGACGGCCGCCGACGCGAGGAGGCCGAACACCGTTCCCGCGCCGATGAGCCACAGGCTGCGGCCCATGACGAGACGCAGCGTCGCGCCCGCGTCGGCGCCCAGCGCCATCCGCAGGCCCAGCTCGCGCGTCCGCTGCGCGACGGTGTACGACACGACGCCGTAGATGCCGACGACGGCGAGCAGCAGCGCCGACAGCGCGAAGGCGCCGAGCAGCAGCATGCTGATCCGCGGGAGGAACACCGACCGCGCCACGACGTCGACCATCGCGCTCGCGTCGTAGATCGGCTGCTCGGCGTCGATGGAGAGAATCTCACGGCGGATCGCGTCGACGAACCCCTGCGGATCCGACGCGGTCCTCGCGACGAGCGCCATGCCGTTCAGCGGCTGCTGCCACGCCGGCATGAACAGCTCGGCGCGCGGCTCGCCGTCGAGGCCGTAATGCTTCACGTCGCCGACGACGCCGACGACTTCCGCGCGGCCGTGCGGGTTGACGACGACGCGGCCGATCGGGTTCTCGCCCGCAAAATACCGCCGCGCCATCGTCTCGTTGATGACCATCGCGCCCGGCAGACCCGGCAGATCGCGCTCGCTGATCGTGCGCCCGCTCCGCAGCGCGATCTTCATCGTCTCGAAATAGCCAGGCGTCGCGATGCGGATGTCGGCGCGCGGCTCCTCGCCGTTGGCCGGCGGCGCCTTGCCTTCGATCGTGAACGGCAGCGCGAAGTCGATTCCCACCGGATACATCGGCAGCGCGCTCACGCCCGCCGCCGACTGGACGCCCGGCAGCGACGCGATACGGTGCATCGCCGCCTTGTAGAAGCGCGTGCGATCGACCGCCGTCTTGTACTTCGCCTGCGGCAGGTAGATCTGCACGGCCAGGAGGTTGCGCGGCTCGAAGCCCGGCGAGACGCGCATCAGCTCCGCGAAGCTGCGCGTCATCAGGCCCGCGCCCACGAGCAGTACCAGCGCGACGGCGACTTCGACGACGACGAGCGCGCCGAGCAGCCGCACGCCGGATCCACTCGCCGTGCTCGAGAACGCACTCGCGGTGTCCCGCAGCCCGTGGCGCGACGCGTGCAGCGCCGGCACGACGCCGGAGACGACCGCGACCACCACCGATGCGCCGAGCGCGAAGAGCACGACGCCGGCGTCGAGCCGCACGTCCTGCATTCGCGGCAGGCTGCCCTCGGGCAGCGACTGCACGAACCGTACGCCGGCCCACGCCATCGTCAGACCGAGGGCGCCGCCGGTCACGGCGAGCACGAGGCTCTCGACGAGCACCTGGCGGATGATCTGCCATCGGCCGGCGCCGAGCGCCGCGCGAACGGCGAGCTCGATCCGGCGGCTCGAGAGGCGCGCGAGGATCAGGTTCGCGACGTTCGCGCACACGATGAGCAGCAGGAATCCGACGGCGCCGCTAATCAAGAGCAGCGCCGGCTTCACCGTCGTCACGAGCTGCTGCTGCGCGGCGATGATGCGGGCGCCCCACCCCGAATTGCTGTCGGGATACGCCGCCGCGAGGCGCGACGCGATGAGCGACATCTCGCGCTGCGCCTGCTCGAGCGGCACGCCGTCCGCGAGCCGGCCGACGACGCTGAGCGATCGCGCCTTCCGCGAGCGGCCGTGCGCGTCGTTCGGATCGAAGCTGAGCGGCGTCCAGACGTCGACACGGCCGCCGGGTGGAAAGTCGAACTCCTGCGGCATCACGCCGACGATGGTGTACGGCTGCGCGTCGAGCTGGATCGTGCGGCCGATCGCGCTCTGCGCTCCGCCGAAGTGGCGCTGCGAGAACGCACGGCTCAGAACGGCGACGCGATCGCTGCCGGGCCGTCCTTCCTCCTCGACGAACGTCCGGCCGACCATCGCGCCGGCGCCGAGGAGCGCGAAGAGGTTCGGCGTCGCGCGCACGCTCGGCACGTTGAGCGGCGCGTCGGTCCCGGCGAACGCGTAGCGCAGCTGCTTGAACGCGGCGAGCGCCGGAATCGCGCGCGACTGCGCCTGCCAGTCGCCGAACGTGAGCGGCGCGACGAGATCCGGATTGCCGTCCGGGTTCTGCTCGGTCACGACGACCAGCCGACCGGGATCGCGATACGGCAGCGGGTTCAGGAGGACCGCTTTGATGACGCTGAAGATCGCGGTGTTCGCGCCGATGCCGAGCACCAGCGTGAGGACGGCGACGGCCGTGAAGGTCGGCTGCCTCGCGAGCGATCGCACCGCGTACCGGACGTCGTCGAGCAGAGTCATCGCGGCGAGCTTACTCCGGTTCGAGGCACGAGCGCGCAGACGAATTCGAACAGCAGGTTCGCGGCCAGCAGCGACGTGATGTGGCCCGGGCCGTCGAACGGCGGCGCCACTTCGACGACGTCGCCGCCGACGAGATCGAGGCCGGCAAGGCCCCGCACGAGCCATTGCGCCTCGTGGCTCGTGAGGCCGCCGACTTCCGGCGTGCCGGTGCCGGGCGCGAACGCCGGATCGACGCCGTCGATATCGAACGTCATGTAGGCCGGCCCGGTCGCGATGCGGCGGATGTCCGCGACGACGGCGGCGATGCCGCGCGACTTGACCTGATCGATGTCGACGACGGTGATGCCGTGCGCGCGATGGAAGTCGAAGTCGTCCTCGCCGTACATCGGGCCGCGGATACCGACTTGAACGAAGCGCCGGCCGTCGACGATGCCCTCCTCGATCGCGCGGCGGAACGGCGTCCCGTGAAAGTATTTGCCGCCGAAGTACTCGTCCCACGTGTCGATGTGCGAATCGAACTGGACGAGCGCAAGCGCGCCGCGGCGCCGGGCGAGGGCGCGCAGCGCGGGCAGCGTGATCGAATGGTCGCCGCCGACGATGAGCGGCCGCGCGCCGGCGTCGGCGATCGCGCCAATGCGCGCCTCGATGGCCGCGTAGGCCTTGTCGATCCCGACGGGCGACGCGTCGACGTCGCCGACGTCCGCGACGTTCAGGCGGTCGAACGGCGCGACCTTCTGAAAATAGTTGTACGAGCGGATGAGCGACGACTGATTCCGGATCTCGCGCGGCGCGAGGCGCGCGCCGGGGCGATAAGACGTTCCGCCGTCGTACGGCACGCCGACGATCGCGACGTCGAGCCCGCGCGGATCCTCCACGTACGGCAGTCGCATGAACGTCGCCGGCTGCGCGAAGCGCGGCGACTGAAACGACGCGCGAGGCTGATGACCCATTCGCGCGATTCTACGGCGAATGAACCACAGAGGCGCTGAGACACCGGGAAACCGGACGCATGCAGTCGAGGCGACCCGCGGCGCCGCACACGTTGCGGGCTGCCGACGTGCGACGCCTCATCTCCGTGTCGCTGTGGTTAGCTGCCCGCCACGACTGTTATAGTCGCGCGCCTATGCCCCAGCGCGAGCGGCTGCACGGCAGCCTCAGCACCGTCGAGTACTTCACGTTCGGCTTCGGCACGATGATCGGCGTCGGCTGGCTCGTCCTGATGGACGACTGGCTCACGCGCGGCGGTCCGGCGGGCGGCATTCTCGGGTATCTGATCGGCGGCCTGCTGCTGTTTCCGATCGCGCACACCTACGGCAGGCTCGTGCAGCGCATCCAGGATGCGGGCGCCGAGATCGCGTACACGGAGGGCGTGATGCCGGCCGGCGTCAGCTTCGCCGCCGGCTGGACGATGGTGCTGTCCTACGCGATCGTGTGCCCGTGGGAAGCGGTCGCGACGGGGAACCTGCTCGCGCGCGTCTTTCCGGCGCTGAATACCTATCAGCTGTACGCCGTCGGCGGCAGCCCGATCTACGCGCCGCGTCTCGGCGTCGGGCTCGCGCTGACGGCGCTCGTGACGGCGGTGAACTACCGCGGCATCAAGCCGAGCGGCGTGTTCCAGGATGTCATGACGTTCGGGCTGCTGGCCACGTTCGCCGTCTTCACGCTGCTCGGGTTCGCGAAGGGATCGGCCGCGAACATGGAGCCGCTGTTCGCGCCGAACCGCAGCGCGCTGCTCGGCATCTTCCTCGTGCTGCAGATCGTCCCGTACTTCATGACCGGCTTCGAGTCGGTCGCGAAAGGATCCGAGGAGGCGAAGGCCGGCTTCGATCCGCGCAGCTTCACGACGGCGATCTACGCGTCGCTGTTCGCCGGGTTCCTCTTCTACGTCATCATCATCGCCGTCGTCACCTACGTGTACCCGTGGCAGGAGATCGTGTCGGGGCACGTGCGGACGGAGGTCGCGTTCGAGCGCGCGTTCGGATCGCACGCCATCGCGCAGCTGATTCTGTTCGGCGCGTTCCTGTCGCTGCTGAAAATCTTCAACGGCAACTTCGTCGCGGCGACGCGGATGCTGTACGCGATCGGACGGCGCGATCTCGTGCATCCGTCGCTGGGGCGCGTGCACGCCGGGTTCGGCACGCCGGTCGTCGCCATCTCGCTGATGGCGGTGTTCACCGCGGCGGCGGCGATGTTCGGCGACGCGATCCTCGTGCCGATCACCGAGGTGGGATCGCTGGCGGTCGGCGTCGGCTGGTTCTCGGCGTGCGCCGCGTTCATCGTGCGCCGGCGCGGCGGCGAGTCGGCGGCGATGGCGTACGCGGGGGCCGGGGTGGCCGCCGCGATCGTGCTGATGAAAGTGGTGCCCGCGGTGCCCGGCAGCTTCACCGCAGCCGAGTGGACCGCGTTCGTCGCCTGGAGCGGCCTCGGGCTGGTGTTCTGGCTGGCGCGGCCGCGGCGGGGCCCGGCGGGCGCCTCGGGGCTCGGGGCCAGGGGCTAGCCGCCGAGCGCTTGCTCGATGAACGCGTCGGGCGGCAGCGCGCCGAGGATCTCCACGGTCTCGTTCACGACGGTCTTCGGCACGCCCGTGACGCGGTAGCGGCGCGCGAGATCCGGGAACTCGGTCGCTTCGACCGCCGTCGCGGTGATGTGCGGATTGGCGAACGCCATTTCGTGCGCGAGGCTGACCGCCCGCGGGCAGTGCGGTCAAGTCGGTGTGGTGAAGACCTGGATGGTCGTCGGCGTGGTCACCGCGGCGATGCGCTGGCGGTTCGACTCGTCGAGACTCGATCCGCGTCCGCCGACGAGCAGGATCGCCTGCACGAGCGAGATGAACTCGTAGCCGGCCGGCGCGCCGAGGAAGCGGATGCGCGAGTCGCGCGTCTCGCCCGACGCGTCCTGGCCGAGGACGACGACCGCGGGCACGCGATCGATCGCGTACCCGGCCGCCCTGTCTTTCTCGAGGACGAAGTTCACCTCGTCGATCGCGATCTTGTCCGAGAGCGCCGGCAGTTCGTCGAGGATCTGCCGCGTCTGCGCGCACGTCTCGCACCCGAGGGTCTGCGTGAAGAAGAGCAGCCGCACGGGCGACGTCATGGTGGAGAACGATTCGCGCAGCTTGTCCTGATCGGCTGGGGCTAGGAGCGACATATGGTGATTATGAGGGGACTGGGGGACCTGGGGACTGGGGGACTCACAAAGGACGTTTCACAGTCCGCCAGTCCCCTCACTTGAACAGATCGTCGAACGCCTTGCGCGCGGACG